>VFQM010000366.1_pt1 | contig 51974 bp, 48 predicted proteins | sample 3512391 | NCBI WGS metagenome assembly VFQM01 (sample SAMN10412369, study PRJNA504923) | tailings metagenome | isolation source: Replicate 1 from Balatoc abandoned mine | place: Philippines | reverse complement strand
CGCACGTACGGATCTGTGCGGGGGGTGGCAGGTAACTGCCATCCCTACCGCGACCCCTTTCTGCGCCGCAGTAGCGAACTGGAACTGCCTGACGAGCCAGCCACCCCGCGCGCCGCACGCTCGGCCAGTGGCTCGCAGGTTTCCGAGATCAACGGGCCGGCTTCCCTGCTGGAGCTGGTCAATCAGAGTTTCGAGGTCATGCAAAGCTCGCTGGCGCAGTACAAGATTGCCGGTTATCCGCCGGACCTGCTGATCAACGTGCCCAAGCGCGTCTGTCGTTTCTTTGAGTTCTACAAGGCCCCTGAGCTGATCCAGCTGGGACGACAGATTGCCCGCGACAGCCTCGAGCAATTTGAAAGGCAGGGCTGACAGCGTTCAGCCTGCACTGAAATGCAAAAGGGCGACCGAAGTCGCCCTTTTGCTGGAAACACAGAACTTAGTTCTGGTTGCCCATCTGGGCACGGATCAGATCACCAATGGTGGTCGGACCAGTGCTCTCAGCTTCCTGCTTGTTACGCAGCTCTTTCATCGCATCCTTCTCGTCTTCGACGTCTTTGGACTTGACGGACAGGCTGATAACGCGGGACTTGCGATCAACGCTGATGATCTTGGCTTCCACTTCGTCGCCTTCCTTCAGCACGTTGCGCGCGTCTTCAACGCGGTCACGGCTGATTTCAGAGGCTTTGAGCACGCCTTCGATCTCGTCAGCCAGGGTGATGATGGCACCCTTGGCATCTACTTCCTTGACTACGCCGCGGACAATGCTGCCCTTGTCGTTGAGGGAAACGTAGTTGCTGAACGGATCATCTTCCAGCTGCTTGATGCCCAGGGAGATACGCTCACGCTCCGGGTCAACAGACAGGATGACGGTTTCCAGCTCGTCGCCTTTCTTGAAGCGACGCACGGCTTCTTCGCCGGCTTCGTTCCAGGAGATGTCGGACAGGTGAACCAGACCATCGATGCCGCCGTCCAAGCCGATGAAGATACCGAAATCGGTGATCGACTTGATGGTGCCGGAGATCTTGTCGCCCTTGTTGAACTGGCCAGAGAAGTCTTCCCAAGGATTGGACTTGCACTGCTTGATGCCCAGGGAGATACGACGACGCTCTTCGTCGATGTCGAGAACCTGAACTTCCACTTCATCGCCAACCTGAACGACTTTCGACGGGTGAATGTTCTTGTTGGTCCAATCCATCTCGGATACGTGCACCAGGCCTTCGACACCCTCTTCCAGCTCGGCGAAGCAGCCGTAATCGGTGAGGTTGGTGACGCGAGCGGTAACGCGGGTACCTTCCGGGTAACGGGCCTTGATGGCAACCCACGGATCTTCGCCCAGTTGCTTCAGACCCAGCGATACGCGGTTGCGCTCGCGATCGAACTTCAGCACCTTGACATCGATCTCGTCGCCAACGTTGACGATTTCCGACGGATGCTTGATACGCTTCCAGGCCATGTCGGTGATGTGCAGCAGACCATCGACGCCACCCAGGTCAACGAACGCACCGTAGTCGGTGAGGTTCTTGACGATACCTTTGACTTGCTGGCCTTCCTGCAGGTTTTCCAGCAGGGCTTCGCGCTCGGCGCTGTTCTCGGCTTCCAGCACGCTGCGGCGGGAAACGACAACGTTGTTGCGCTTCTGGTCGAGCTTGATGACCTTGAACTCCAGCTCTTTACCTTCCAGGTGAGTGGTATCACGCACCGGACGGACATCAACCAGCGAACCCGGCAGGAAAGCACGGATGCCATTGACGTCAACGGTGAAGCCACCCTTGACCTTGCCGTTGATGACGCCCTTGACCACTTCTTCAGCAGCGAAGGCCGCTTCCAGAACAATCCAGGATTCCGCGCGCTTGGCTTTTTCGCGGGACAGCTTGGTTTCACCGAAGCCATCTTCAACCGCGTCCAGTGCAACGTGGACCTCGTCACCTACCTTGATGGTCAGCTCGCCCTGTTCGTTATAGAACTGCTCGACCGGGATGACGCCCTCGGACTTCAGACCGGCATGGACGGTGACCCAGTCACCATCGATGTCGACCACGATGCCGGTGATGATGGCGCCCGGCTGCATGTCGAGGGTTTTCAGGCTTTCTTCAAAAAGTTCTGCAAAGCTTTCGCTCATGTTGATTCCTGTTGATCAAGGGCAGGCTATCTGCCCAAACCACATTCCAGACAATGTGGGTTCGTTCACGTAAAAACGCCATGCAGGACGATGACTGGACTCCTGGCACAACGTTTGCGACCACGCCTGTGGTCTTTCAATCCAGTAAGTCGCGCTGGGCGGCTTCCTGGAGAATTCGTTCCAGCACTTCCTCGATAGACATTTCCGTCGAGTCCAGCTGAATTGCATCGACTGCCGGCTTGAGCGGAGCAACCGCACGATTCATGTCCCGGTCGTCCCGCGCCTGAATCTCTTCTAGCAGACTCGGCAGGCTAACATCTTCACCCTTGGCTTTCAACTGCAGGTAACGGCGACGCGCCCGCTCTTCCGCGCTGGCGGTGAGAAAAATCTTCAGCGGCGCATCGGGAAACACCACCGTGCCCATATCACGCCCGTCGGCCACCAGGCCAGGCGCCTCTCGAAATGCCCGTTGGCGCTGCAGTAAGGCATCCCGCACAGCCGGCAGGGCAGCCACTTGCGATGCCCCGGCGCCGACCTGCTCATTGCGAATGCGCTCGGTAACGCTTTCCCCTTCCAGAATGATCCCGCCGGCAACGAAGTGCACATCGAGATTGGCCGCCAGCATCGCCAGCGCCGCTTCATTGTCCAGGGCAATTCCATGCTTGCCGGCGGCATAGGCCAGCAGCCGATAGAGGGCGCCGGAGTCCAGCAACTGCCAACCCAGACGCGCCGCCAGCAGACCGGCCAGCGTGCCCTTGCCCGAGCCGCTCGGCCCGTCGATGGCAATAACCTGGGCCGTCATGCCTTACCCTCTTGCGCCACGCGCATACCCACCTGCTGACACAGCGCCAGGAAGTTGGGAAAAGAGGTGGCGACATTGGCGCAATCATGGATGCGGATCACGCCATCGGCGCGCAACGCAGCCACACTGAAAGACATGGCGATACGGTGGTCGCCATGCGCCCAGACCTCACCACCCGCCAGCCGCCCGCCCTCGATGATGATGCCATCCGGTGTCGGCTGGACCTGCGCCCCCAGAGCCTGCAGACCATCGGCCATGACCTGAATGCGGTCAGACTCCTTGACGCGCAGCTCCTCTGCACCGCGCAGCACGGTACGACCCTCGGCGTAAGCGGCGGCAATGAACAGCACGGGGAACTCGTCGATGGCCAGCGGCACCAGATCCTCAGGAATATCGATACCCTTGAGTTGCGCGGAACGCACGCGAATATCCGCCACCGGCTCGCCGCCGACTTCGCGCAGGTTTTCCAGGCTGATATCGGCACCCATCAACTTGAGAATATCGATCACCCCGGTGCGTGTCGGGTTGATACCGACATGCTCCAGCAGCACATCCGCATCTTCGGCAATACTGGCGGCAACCAGGAAGAACGCCGCCGAGGAAATATCCGCCGGCACTTCGATATGGCATGCCGTCAACTTGTGGCCGGAAGCCACGCGCGCCGTGTTGCCCTCGACAGACACCGGATAGCCGAAACCGCGCAGCATCCGCTCGGTATGATCGCGGGTTGGTGCAGGCTCGCTGACCGAGGTGCTGTCGGCGGCATACAGGCCCGCCAGCAGCAGGCAGGATTTCACCTGGGCACTGGCCATGGGCATTTCGTAGTCCATGCCGGTCAGACGCTGGCCGCCACGAATGGTCAATGGCGGGCGACCTTCCGGCCCGGTCTCGATCACTGCACCCATGGCACGCAGCGGTTTAGCCACACGATTCATCGGGCGCTTGGACAACGACGCATCACCCGTCAGTGTGCTATCAAAGGGCTGCGCGGCCAGCAAACCGGCCAGCAGACGCATGGACGTACCCGAGTTACCCAGGTAGAGCGGCCCAGGTGGCGCTTGCAAACCGTGCAGGCCGACGCCGTGAATGGTTACCCGACCATGATGCGGCCCCTCGATAACCACCCCCATGTCACGAAAGGCCTGCAGGGTAGCCAGGGCATCTTCACCCTCGAGGAAACCCTCGACTTCGGTAGTCCCCTCGGCAAGCGAGCCGAGCATGATCGAACGGTGCGAGATGGACTTGTCGCCCGGAACCCGGATACGGCCCTTGACGCTACCACCCGGCTGGGCAAGAAAGATCAGATCGTTGTTATGCATGGCGTCCACATAGGCCCGACGGGCCAGGATTTTACTGAAATGTTCACGGGCTACCCGGGCACGGGTAAACACCCCGAGCAGGTGATGACCATCGCCCTCGGCAACGGCTTCGCGCAGAGCATCCAGGTCATCGCGGAAGGCGTCCAGGGTGCGCAGTACGGCATCACGGTTGGCAATGAAGATGTCGTGCCACATCACCGGGTCACTGCCGGCAATACGGGTAAAGTCTCGGAAGCCTCCCGCGGCATAGCGGAAGATCTCCAGGTTTTCGCTGCGCTTGGCCAGCGAATCAACCAGGGTAAAGGCCAGCATGTGCGGCAGATGACTGGTGGCTGCCAGTACCTGGTCATGGTGCTCGATATCCATGTGTTCGACATCGGCACCCAGCTCGCGCCACAGCAGGTCGATGCGCGCCAACGCCGCAGCATCCGTCTCCGCCAGCGGGGTCAGGATCACTTTGTGGCGACGAAACAGATCGGCCTTGGCCGCCTCCACCCCACTCTGTTCGGAACCGGCAATCGGATGTCCCGGCACCAGGCGCGCCAGGCGCCCCTCCAGCACACGACGCGCGGCACGCACCACGCTGCCCTTGGCACTGCCCACATCGGTCAGCACCGCATCACCGAGGTCCAGCTGCGCTAGTTGTCCGAGCAGTTTCTCCATCGCCAGGATAGGCACAGCCAGCTGGATCACGTCCGCCCCCTGGCAGGCCTTGGCCAGGTCGCTTTCGCAGCGGTCGACCACGCCCTGCTGCACGGCCAGCTGGCAGGACTGTGCATCCAGGTCGACACCCACCACTTCGAAGAACAGCCCACGTTCACGTAGCCCCTTGGCGAAGGAACCACCAATGAGTCCCAGGCCGATCACCACCAGACGACCAAACAGCGGCGGGCCGGATTGCCGCGAGGAAAGCATTGCACGCGAATCAGACACCCTGCAGCACCTCGCCCAGCGCCTGCAGGAAGCGCGCATTCTCGGCCTGGGTGCCGATGGAAATACGCAGGAAATTCGCCAGCCCATAACCAGCCAACGGCCTGACGATCACGCCCTTGTGCAACAGCGCCTGGTTGATCGGTGCCGCATCGCGGCCCAGATCGAGGGTAATGAAATTACCCCGCGAGCTTATCCAGCGCAGGCCAAGTGCGCTAAAACCTGCTTCCAGTTGTTGCATGCCGGCATCGTTGAGTGCACGACTGGCAGCCAGGTACTGCTCATCAGCAAGGGCCGCGCAGGCCGCATCCAATGCCAGGCTGTTGACATTGAACGGCTGGCGTACGCGGTTGAGCACTTCGGCCACCTGCGCTGAAGAAAGCGCGTAACCGACCCGTAAGGCAGCCAGGCCGTAGGCCTTGGAGAAGGTGCGGGAAACGATGAGATTGGCATAGCGTGCCAGGTAATCAAGGCCATCGGGCAGGTCGCTGGCACTGGCGTATTCGATATAGGCCTCATCCAGCACCACCAGCACGTGCTCAGGCACCGCGGCGAGGAACGCCTCCAAAGCCTCGGCCGAGAACCAGGTCCCGGTCGGGTTGTTAGGATTGGCCAGGAACACCACCCGGGTATTGCCATCGATCGCCGCCAGCATGGCCGGCAGGTCATGACCATAGTCACGCGCCGGCACGCAGCGTGCTTCGGCACCGGCAGCCTGCGTGGCAATCGGATAGACGGCAAAGGCGTACTGACTGAATACCGCATTGCGCCCTGGCGCCAACCAGGCACGCGCTACCAGCTCCAGTACATCATTGGAGCCGTTGCCCAGCGTGACCTGTTCCGGGCGTACCCGGCAACGCTCAGCCAGCGCCTGCTTGAGCACGAACCCACTGCCATCGGGGTAGCGCGTCAGCTCTGCCAAGCTGGCCTGCACCGCGGCCAGCACTTTGGGGCTGGGGCCCAGTGGGTTCTCGTTACTGGCCAGCTTGACGATACCGGCCGGGTCGAGATTTAGCTCACGGGCCAGTTCATCCACCGGCTTGCCAGGCACATAGGGGGAGAGTTTTTGCACCCCCGGCACAGCCAGGGCGAGGAAATCGCAACTCATTTTCAACTCCAACTGGCTTCACCAGTCGCAGGGGGCTATAGGCTGAGCGATCAGCGCTCTAGCCCGCCCTAGTTCATCGGCACATCCGTACCGCTTTTGTCGTCTAGCCTTCAGCCTCTAGGCCGCGCTTACAGAACGGCTTTCGGATAAGAGCCCAGTACCTTGAGCGCCACGGCTTCCTCGCCAATTTTCTCCAGCACGTCGCGAATCAGCGGATCACGGTGATGGCCGACGAAGTCGATGAAGAACACATAGGTCCATTTGCCACTGCGTGACGGGCGGGTTTCGATGCGAGTCAGGTCGATGCCATTGTTGTGGAACGGCACCAGCAACTCATGCAAAGCCCCCGGCTTGTTGCTCATGGAAACGATGATCGACGTCTTGTCATCACCGGTTGGTGGCACTTCCTGGTTGCCGATGATCAGAAACCGTGTGGAGTTGTCCGGACGATCTTCGATCTTCTCCTGCAACTTGCTCAGACCGTAGAGCTCGGCAGCCATGTCGCCGGCAATCGCCGCACTGTTCCATTCGCTCTTCACGCGCTTGGCGGCATCGGCGTTGCTGGCCACGGCAACCCGCTCGACATTCGGATAATGCGCGTCGAGCCACTTGCGGCACTGAGCCAGGGACTGTGCGTGGGAATAGATACGGGTGATCTTGTCGGTCTTGGTGGTATCGCCGACCAGCAGGTGATGGTGGATGCGCAGTTCCACCTCGCCACAAATCACCAGGTCATGCTCGAGGAAGCTGTCCAGGGTGTGGTTGATGGCGCCCTCGGTCGAGTTTTCCACCGGCACCACACCGAAATTGACCGCCCCAGCAGCCACTTCGCGGAACACTTCGTCGATGGCCGCCATCGGCTGGCTGACCACCGCATGACCGAAATGCTTGAGCGCTGCGGCCTGACTGAACGTCCCCTCGGGGCCGAGGTAGGCGATCTTCAGCGGCTGCTCCAGGGCCAGGCAGGAGGACATGATCTCGCGGAACAGATGCGCCATTTCCTCGTTGTCCAGCGGCCCCTTGTTCAGTTCCATGATGTGCTTGAGCACCCAGGCTTCACGCTCGGGACGATAGAACACCGGCTTTTCGCCCTCCTTGAGCGCCAGCGTCTTGACCCGCGCCACATCCTGGGCACAGCGCGCGCGCTCACTGATCAGCTCGAGGATCTTCTCGTCGAGGCTGTCGATACGCACCCGCAGCGCCTTGAGCTGATCAACGTCGCTCATCAGGCATGCTCCTTCTCGAACTCGGCCATGTAGGCCACCAGCGCCTCGACGGCATCCAGGCCGGTCGCGTTGTAGATCGAGGCGCGCATACCACCTACCGAGCGGTGCCCTTTCAGGTTGAGCAGACCGCGCGCTTCGGCGCCGGCCAGGAAGGCCTTGTCGAGCTTCTCATCGGCCAGGCGGAACGGTACGTTCATCCACGAGCGGGCGCTCGGCTGGATCGGGTTGGTGTAGAAGTCGCTGGCATCGATGGCCTTGTACAGCAGGTCCTTCTTCGCCTTGTTGCGCTTCTCCATCGCAGCAACGCCACCCTGCTCCTTCAGCCACTCGAAGACCAGGCCGGAGAGATACCAGGAATAGGTCGCCGGGGTGTTGTACATGGAGCCGTTGTCGGCGGCGACCTTGTAGTTGAGCATGGTCGGGCAGACGCTGCGGGCGCGACCCAGCAGGTCTTCACGGATGATCGCGACGACCAGGCCGCTGGGGCCGATGTTCTTCTGCGCGCCGGCGTAGATCAGGCCGAACTTGGAGACGTCGATCTCGCGGGAGAGGATGTCCGAGGACATGTCCACCACCAGCGGGGTGTCGCCCACCTCGGGAATCCAGTCGAACTGCAGGCCGCCAATGGTCTCGTTGCTGGCGTAGTGCACGTAGGCCGCGTCTTTAGACAGCTGCCACTCGTTCTGTCCGGGAATGGCGAAGTAGTCATAGCCCTTGGCGCTCGCGGCGACATTCACTCGCCCGTAGCGCTGCGCTTCTTCGATAGCCTTCTTCGACCAGATACCGGTCTCGATATAGTCGGCCACGCCGTCTTCGGGCAGCAGGTTGAGCGGAATCTCGGCAAACTGCTGGCTCGCCCCGCCCTGCAGGAACAGCACCTTGTAGTCGTTGGGGATGCACAGCAGGTCGCGCAGATCCTGCTCGGCCTTCTCGGCAATGGCTACATACTCGTCGCTGCGATGGCTCATTTCCATCACCGACAATCCCTTACCCTGCCAGTCAAGCATCTCAGCCTGGGCACGTTGCAGTACAGCGGTAGGCAGCGCGGCTGGGCCGGCGCAGAAATTGTGGGCTCGCTTCACGTGTGGTTCTCTCGGCTCAGCGCAACCGCCGGCCAGGCGGCGGTGCGTCATACAGGGTTATCGGTTATTCCTCGGCGACACTGCTCTCGGCATCATCATCGCCTTCGCCATCCAGCAGCTCGTCCTCATCCACGCCAGAGGGCTCCTGCACGCGTTCCAGGCCAACCAGCGTTTCATCGCTGGCCAGTTTGATGAGAATCACGCCCTGGGTGTTGCGACCCATTACGCGCAACTCGTCGACACGGGTACGCACCAAGGTGCCCTGATCGGAAATCAGCATGATCTCCTCACCGTCCTGCACCTGGATGGCGCCCACCAGCTGGCCGTTACGCTCGTTGATGACCATGGCGATCACCCCCTGGCCACCACGACCACGCTGCGGGAACTCTTCCATGGCCGTACGTTTGCCATAGCCACGCGCAGACGCGGTCAGTATCTGCGCCCCCGGCTCGGGGATCAGCATGGAAATCAGCCGCTGCCCTTCAGCCAGGCGCATGCCACGTACGCCGCGAGCGATACGACTCATGGTGCGGACGTGTTTTTCCTTGAAGCGGATCACCTTGCCGGCATCGGAGAACAGCATGACTTGCTTGGCACCGTCGGTGATCGCAGCAGCGATCAACGTGTCGCCCTCTTCCAGCTTGAGGGCGATCAGGCCACTGGAGCGCGGTTTGCTGAACTGCACCAGGGGGGTCTTTTTCACGGTACCGAAGGCGGTGGCCATGAAGATGTAGGCGCCGGTCGGCTCATCCTGTTCATCATCGGCCACTTCAGCATCGAGCTCTTCGGCAATGTCGGCTACTTCAGGCTCGACCAGCTCGCCCTCGATCACTGCGCCATCGCTGTCGTCCAGCTCCTCGCCCTGTTCGGCGGCCTGCTGGCGCAAGGCCTCCAGGTCGACCTGCAGCATCGCGGTGATACGCTCACCCTCGTCCAGCGGCAGCAGGTTGACCAGCGGGCGACCACGCGCAGTACGCGAAGCCTCGGGGATCTCGAAGGTGCGCAGCCAGTAGACCTTGCCCTTGCTGGAGAACAGCAGCAGGGTGGCATGGCTGTTGGCGACCAGCAGGTGCTCGATGTAATCCTCGTCCTTCACCCCGGTGGCCGACTTGCCCTTGCCGCCGCGACGCTGGGCCTGGTAGGCGGCCAGCGGCTGGCTCTTGGCATAGCCACCATGGGAGATGGTCACCACACGCTCTTCCTCGGGAATGAGGTCGGCAATGGTCAGGTCTTCCTGGCTGGCACGAATCTCGGTACGGCGGGCATCGCCGAACTCGGCCTTGACCTTCTCCAACTCCTCGCGGATCACTTCCATCAAGCGCTCGGCACTGGTCAGGATACGAATCAGCTCGCCGATCTGGGTGAGGATTTCCTGGTACTCGGCCAGCAGCTTCTCGTGCTCCAGGCCGGTCAGGCGGTGCAGGCGCAGCTCAAGAATGGCCTGGGCCTGCTCGGGCGACAGGTAGTACTTGCCCTCGCGTAGACCATACTGCGGATCCAGGTCTTCCGGGCGGCAGGAATCGGCACCAGCGCGCTGCACCATGGCTTCCACGGCAGAGGATTCCCAGGCCGTGGCGATCAGGCGCTCCTTGGCCTCGGCCGGCGTCGGCGAAGCCTTGATCAGCTCAATGACCGGGTCGATGTTGGACAGGGCGACCGCCTGGCCTTCGAGGATGTGGCCACGCTCGCGCGCCTTGCGCAGTTCGTAGACGGTGCGACGGGTCACCACTTCGCGACGGTGACGAACGAACACCTCGAGCATGTCCTTGAGGTTCAGCGTGCGCGGCTGGCCGTCGACCAGGGCCACCACGTTGATACCGAATACGCTCTGCATCTGGGTCTGCGCGTAGAGGTTGTTCAGCACCACCTCGCCGACTTCACCACGACGCAACTCGATGACCACGCGCATGCCGTCCTTGTCGGACTCGTCGCGCAGCTCGGTGATGCCTTCGATCTTCTTCTCTTTGACCAGCTCGGCAATCTTCTCGATCAGCCGCGCCTTGTTCAGCTGGTAGGGCAGTTCGGTAACGATGATTTGCTGGCGGTTACCGCCCTTCTCCATCTCCTCGACGGTAGCGCGGGCACGCATGTAGATGCGCCCACGACCGGTGCGGTAGGCCTCGATGATGCCGGCGCGACCGTTGATGATGCCCGCGGTGGGGAAATCCGGACCGGGGATGTAGTGCATCAGTTCGTCGACGGTCAGCTCGGGGTTGTCGATCAACGCCAGGCAGCCGTCGATCACCTCGCTCAGGTTGTGCGGCGGGATGTTGGTGGCCATGCCCACGGCGATGCCCGACGAGCCGTTGACCAGCAGGTTGGGGATCTTGGTCGGCATGACCGCAGGAATCTGCTCGGTGCCATCATAGTTGGGCACCCAGTCGACGGTTTCCTTGTCCAGGTCGGCCAGCAGCTCATGGGCCAGCTTGGCCATGCGCACCTCGGTGTAGCGCATGGCCGCGGCATTGTCGCCGTCCACCGAACCGAAGTTACCCTGGCCATCGACCAGCATATAGCGCAGCGAGAAAGGCTGCGCCATGCGCACGATGGTGTCGTAGACAGCCGTGTCACCGTGCGGGTGGTATTTACCGATCACGTCACCGACCACACGGGCGGACTTCTTGTAGGGCTTGTTCCAGTCGTTGCCCAGTTCGCTCATGGCATACAGCACGCGGCGGTGCACCGGCTTCAAGCCATCACGCGCATCCGGCAAGGCTCGACCAACGATCACGCTCATGGCGTAGTCGAGGTAGGACTGTTTCAGCTCGTCTTCGATATTGACCGGGAGGATTTCTTTGGCCAGTTCGCCCATAGGTAGCCAGGTTCCTTGTTATAAGCGGGGTCCTGCGATAAGCCGCCGATAGTACCACAGCACGGCGCCACAAGGCTGCCGACAAGCGCAGCAGCTGGCAGCAGCCGGCCAAGCCACTCAATGCAAGCGCTTGCGACTCATCAACTGGGCCATTTTCTCTTCCGTGGGGCGTTCGACCACACCTTTTTCAGTGACGATCACGTCAATCAGGTCGGCGGGAGTGACATCGAACACCGGATTGACCGCAGGCACCTCGGCAGCCACGCGCTGCCCGCCCAGCTCCAGCAATTCGCGACCATCACGCTCCTCGATGGGAATGTCGTCGCCATGCGCCAGGCTCATGTCGATGGTCGAACTGGGAGCCACCACCATGAAGCGCAAGCCATGATGCATGGCATTGATGGCCAGCTGATAGGTACCGATCTTGTTGGCTACATCACCATTGGCGGCTATCCGGTCAGCACCGACAATCACCCAGGTGATTTCCCCGCTCTTCATCAGATGCGCCGCTGCCACGTCGGCATTCAGGTAGACCGGCACACCATCCTCGGCCAGCTCCCAGGCGGTCAAGCGGGCGCCCTGCAGCCAGGGGCGGGTTTCATCGGCATACACCCGTTCCACCAGGCCGGCCAGATGCGCGGCGCGGATTACCCCCAGCGCAGTGCCAAAGCCTCCCGTCGCCAGGGCACCGGCATTGCAGTGGGTGAGCAGGCATTGCCGACTGGCCTGGTGACGACGAATCTGTTCCATGCCGTACTGAGCCATGGTCAGATTGGCTTCGCGGTCACTGGCATGAATGCCTCGCGCTTCTGCTTCCAGAACCTGTAGCAGGTCTTCGCCGGGGCGCAGACGCAGCCAGCGCTCACGCATGCAATTCAGTGCCCAGCTGAGGTTGACTGCCGTAGGGCGTGCGGCTGCCAACAAACGGCAATCGGCCTCAAGCCCGGCCAATTGCGCGGGCAGCGCCTGATCCCGGCGCTGCCGGGCAGCCAGCACCACGGCATAGGCGGCAGCGATACCGATGGCCGGAGCGCCGCGCACAATCATCTCGGCAATCGCCCGCGCCACCCCGGCCGCACTATCGAACGCCAGCCAGACCTGCTGCTGCGGCAGCAGACGCTGATCAAGCAGGTACAAGGCGTCATCGCGCCAGTGGATGGCCTGGATCTGTTCCGCCGCCAGCAACTGCTCGCGCATAACACTCTCCCTCTACATAAAGGTCGCGCAGTATACGCACCCAATGCGGCATTGCCGCAGCCAGGCCACGAAACGCATGCCTCGGTTATACTGCGCGACCCAATCCGCCGGAAGCCCTGCGATGCCCAACCAGCCTGCCCCGCTCGACCTGCTGTTGCTGCCCACCTGGCTGGTACCGGTGGAACCGGCTGGCGTGGTACTGCGTGAACATGCGCTGGGCATTCGTGACGGACGAATCGCCCTCATTGCCCCACGCGAACAGGCGCTACGCCTGGAGGCCCGCGAGGTACGTGAACTGCCCGGGCAGCTGCTTTGCCCCGGACTGGTCAATGCCCACGGACACGCCGCCATGACCTTGCTGCGCGGCCTGGCCGATGACCTGCCACTGATGAGCTGGCTGCAGGAGCATATCTGGCCTGCGGAAAGCCGTTGGGTGGATGAGGCATTCGTGCGCTGCGGCACCGCTCTGGCGATCGCCGAGCAGGTCAAGGCCGGCATCAGCTGCTTTGCCGACATGTATTTCTATCCGCAGGTTGCCAGCGAAGTGGTGCATGCCTGCGGCGTGCGCGCACAGATCAGCATTCCTCTGCTCGACTTCCCAGTGCCCGGCGCACTGGATGCCCAGGACGCGTTACGCCATGGCCTGCAACTGTTCGATGACCTACGCCAGCATCCACGCCTGAGCGTGGCCTTCGGCCCGCATGCGCCCTATACGGTGAGTGACGACAAGCTGGCCAACATCGCCATGCTGGCCGAGGAAGTGGATGCCGGTATCCACATGCACATCCACGAAACCGCCGGGGAAATCGAGCAAAGCCTGGCCAGCCACGGCCAACGCCCGCTGGCTCGCCTGCAGCGCCTGGGCCTGTTGGGACCACGCCTGCAAGCCGTGCACATGACCCAGATCGACGAAAGCGACCTGGCCATGCTGGTGGAAAGCAATGCCAGCGTCATCCACTGCCCGGAGTCCAACCTCAAGTTGGCCAGCGGCTTCTGCCCGGTGGAACGCCTATGGCAAGCCGGGGTCAATGTAGCGATCGGCACGGACGGCGCCGCCAGCAACAACGACCTCGACCTGCTCGGCGAAACCCGTACTGCCGCCTTGCTGGCCAAGGCCGTCGCCGGTTCGGCGCAGGCCCTGGACGCCCATCGCGCATTGCGTATGGCTACGCTCAATGGCGCCCGCGCACTGGGCCTGGACACACAAATCGGCTCACTGGAAATCGGCAAACTGGCCGACCTGGTCAGCTTCGACCTCTCGGGGCTCGGCTGCCAACCTCTGTATGATCCGGTTTCACAACTGATCTATGCAGCCAACCGCCAGTGCACCCGCCACCTTTGGGTTGCCGGCAAGCAACTGCTGGACAATGGACGCCTGCTACGCCAGGACGAAGAACAACTGATCAGCCAGGCCCAGCAATGGGCCGGGCGCATTGCCGGCAGCCCGACAGCGACTGCCTGAGGACCCCAGATGAGCAACGTCGATCACGCTGAAATCGCCAAGTTCGAAGCTCTTGCCCACCGCTGGTGGGACCGCCACAGCGAGTTCAAGCCGCTCCATGACATCAATCCCCTGCGGGTCAACTGGATCGATCAGCGCATCCCTCTGGCCGGCAAGCGCGTGCTAGACGTCGGTTGCGGCGGCGGCATCCTCAGCGAAGCCATGGCGCAGCGTGGTGCCACCGTTACCGGCATTGACATGGGCGAAGCCCCCCTGGCGGTAGCGCGTTTGCATCAACTGGAATCCGGGGTCAACGTCGATTACCGGCAGATCACTGCCGAGGCACTGGCCGAAGAAATGCCCGAGCAGTTCGATGTGGTCACCTGCCTGGAAATGCTCGAACACGTCCCGGACCCCGCCTCGGTAATCAGCGCCTGCCAGCGCCTGGTCAAGCCAGGTGGCCAGGTGTTCTTCTCGACCATCAACCGCAACCCCAAGGCCTACCTGTTTGCCATCATCGGCGCAGAGTACGTACTGCGCCTGCTGCCGCGCGGCACTCACGAATTCAAGAAGTTCATTCGCCCCTCTGAACTGGGCGCCTGGTGCCGCGCAGCCGACCTGGAAGTCCGCGACATCATCGGCCTGACCTACAACCCGCTGACCCGCCGCTACAAGCTGGAGGCGGATGTCGAAGTCAACTACATGATCCAGACCCTGAAGGAGGCCTGATGCGTCTGCGTGCAGTGCTCTTCGATATGGACGGCACGCTGCTCGACAGCGCGCCGGACTTCATTGCCGTGATTCAGGCCATGCGCAGTGCCCGCGACCTGCAGCCCGTCACGGCCCAGGCTATCCGTGATGTCGTGTCAGGCGGCGCACGGGCCATGGTTGCCGCCGCCTTTGCCGAAGAGCCCGGCACTGCCGCTTTCGAGGCCCTGCGCGAGGAGTTCCTGCAACGCTACCAGGCCCACTGCGCGGTGCTGACCCGGCCCTATCCAGGCATCAGTGAGCTGCTCAGTGATATCGAGCGTGCCCATCTGCGCTGGGGCGTAGCCACCAACAAACCGCTACGCTACGCCGAGCCGATCATGCAACAACTGCAGCTGCACACACGCAGCGCCGTGCTGCTCTGCCCCGAACATGTCGCACAGAGCAAACCGGCACCCGACATGCTGCTGCTGGCCTGCCAGCAGATGGCCCTGCAACCGGGGGAAGTGCTGTTCGTCGGCGATGACGAGCGAGATATAGCTGCCGGTCGTGCTGCCGGCTGCAGGACAGCGGCAGTGACCTGGGGCTACATCCATCCCGAGGACCACCCTAGCCACTGGGGCGCCGACGTGATCGTCAACCATCCCGGCGAACTACGCAGCGTGCTGGACAACGCACTGTGCGGCTGCTGAGCAGCGCACCCCATTGAACCGTACACCCGACTTTTTCTCGGCATGCCGGGCGCAGACTTGTAGCCTTGCTGCCTGAAGCTGGACGCTCAGCAAAGGAGCTCTTCCATGTTCGACTATCAAGCCCGCCCCGATCTGCTCAAAGGTCGAGTCATTCTGGTCACCGGCGCCGGGCGCGGCATTGGTGCCGCCGCCGCCAAGAGTTATGCGGCACACGGTGCTACCGTGCTACTGCTGGGCAAGAACGAAGAAAATCTCAACCAGGTGTATGACCAGATCGAAGCGGCTGGGCATGCCCAGCCCGTGGTGATTCCCTTCAACCTGGAAACCGCCCTGCCTCACCAGTATGACGAACTGGCCGCAACCATCGAAGGCGCCTTCGGCCGCCTCGACGGCCTGCTGCACAATGCCGCGGTACTGGGGCCGCGCACGCCGATCGAACAGCTGTCTGGCGATCACTTCATGCGCGTCATGCAGATCAACGTCAACGCCGCCTTCATGCTCACCAGCACCCTGCTGCCGCTGCTTAAGCTCTCCGCAGACGCCTCGGTCGTCTTCACTTCAAGCAGTGTCGGTCGCCAGGGACGCGCCTATTGGGGGGCTTATGCCGTCTCCAAGTTTGCCTGCGAAGGCTTGATGCAGGTACTGGCTGACGAGGTCGAGGGAATCAGCCAGGTGCGCGCCAACAGCATCAACCCAGGCGCTACCCGTACCGACATGCGCGCCTTGGCCTATCCCGGCGAAAACCCGGCCAGCAACCCCGCGGCGGAAGACATCATGCCGCTGTACCTCTATCTCATGGGGCCGGATAGCCAGGGCATCAACGGCCAGGCGCTCAACGCGCAATAAGCAACCTTGGTGACGGCTTTCCGTCACCGGTGCGAAATGCGGCAATGGATTGCCGCCAACAAGCGCCAGACTGCCGGCGCGGCATTCGAGAAAATCGCCAACGGCAAACGTATATTATTGATTTAAAACGAATAATATAATTGGCATGGAAATCGCTTAAACAACCTCACCATCGCATTACGCGTTAGAGGTTAGCAACCATGCCGACGCCCACCCGCAGCAACACCATCGACTTCGATGCCGCCAAGCTCCAACGCCTGGGCTTTGCCGGCAAGCGTCGCCCTTCTCCCAAACCGGTGAGCCTGGGCGAACTGCGTCGGCAACTGAACCTGCAACTGCAGACCAGCCTGGAAGCCGAGCGCATCCTGGGCCTGTTCTTCCAGGAGGTGCAGCGCCTGGTACCCTTGGACGCACTCTGCTATCAACACAGCAATGATGACTTGCGTATTGAGCTGGGCCAGCGTGCGCCACATTCGGCAGCCTATCGCCTCAGCCATGACGGCCAGTACCTGGGCGACCTCACCTTCCGGCGTGCCCTGCGTTTTGATGAAGGCGAACTGGCACAACTGGAAACCCTGCTCAGCTGCCTGCTGTTCCCGCTGCGCAATGCCCTGCTGTATCGGGAAGCCGTGCTCAGCGCCCTGCGCGACCCACTGACCCAGACCGGCAACCGCATCGCCATGAATCAGGCCCTGCAGCGCGAAGTGGACATAGCCAAGCGCAGCAGCCAGCCGCTGTCAGTACTGATGGTGGATATCGACCACTTCAAGCGCATCAATGACAACTACGGTCACAGCGTGGGCGACGAGGCCTTGCGCGAAGTAGCTGGCGTGCTGAAGGCCAGCCTGCGCAACATCGATATGGTATTTCGCTATGGTGGCGAAGAATTTCTGGTGCTGCTGTCGAACACCAGCAGCGAGGTCGCGGCGATGGTCGGAGAACGCCTGCGCCAGGCCGTACACAATCTGCAAGTGGTGTTCCAGGGGCAGGCCCTGCAGATGTCGATCAGCCTGGGCTGCGCCACGCTACAAGCCGGCGAGTCCGTTGACGGACTGCAACAGCGAGCCGATCAGGCGCTGTATCAGGCCAAGCGCAACGGTCGCAACCGCCTCAACCTGGCCAGCTGATCAGCCATTGCTCAACTGCAACAAACTGCCCTGCCGATCAAAAGCAAGGAAGCTGGCGACTCGCCCAGTACGAATCCCCTCGACCATATAACGCAACGACTGCTCGACCTGCTCCTCTCCCGGCCCCACGCCAGCCTGACCAGACAGCGCGGCAACAAACATCACCACCCAGTCCTGGGCAGCCTGTTGTGACTCCTCAACCAGGGCGGCGAAGCTGCTCAACTCCTCGGGTGTCTTATCCACACAGACTACCGGGGCCAGATGGCCACCCGCACCCGCCGCAAAGCGCTCCGCCTGCTCGGCGGTATGCCCTTCCGGTAGCTCCGGCTGAGTAAACACGAACAGCAGACGCTGCGGATCAGGCTGCTGGCGGGCCAGCAAGAGAAGGTCATCAAAGGATTCGATCGACATCTGGGACATACGGGACTCCCGGCAGGAGGGCTGTTAGACCGGCAAGCGGGTTAACCAGCCACCGGAAGCAGACCGGCAGGCAAAAACGCGCGCCTACCGGCGAAAGTGGTGCCCGAAGCCGGACTCGAACCGGCACGCCATTGCTGGCGAGAGATTTTAAGTCTCCTGCGTCTACCGATTTCGCCATTCGGGCGGTAGCGCTACGCATGCCTGGAGCATGCGCTGGGGGTGGACTATATAGCCCATCGGCCAGCCTAACAAGCGCCAAGGGCACCTGCATCCCCAACAAAAAAGCCCGGAAATCATTGATTTACCGGGCTTTAATGTTTGGAGGCTGAGGTCGGAATCGAACCGGCGTTCACGGATTTGCAATCCGGTGCATAACCACTCTGCTACTCAGCCTTGAAACAAACGGGCCGCTTAAACGGCCCATATAAACTGGAGCGGGAAACGAGACTCGAACTCGCGACCCCGACCTTGGCAAGGTCGTGCTCTACCAACTGAGCTATTCCCGCTTGCTGTCAGCATCTGACGGACGCCATTCTAACCATTCAAGAAAGCCCGTCAAGCCTTTGATTCAAAAAACTTTATTTACCCGCTCCAGGTGCACTCAGGTGCGGCCAGGCAGCGCGCAGGTATTGCACCATGGACCAGATGGTCAACCCTGCGGCAACCAGCAGCAAGGCATAGCCCAGGCCAACCCACAGGGTAAACTGCGGCGGATTGGCCAACAGAATAACCAGCGCCACCATTTGTGCCGTGGTTTTCCATTTCCCCAGGCTGGAAACCGCGACCTGGGCACGCGCCCCAAGCTCGGCCATCCACTCGCGTAAGGCCGAGATGACGATTTCCCGGCCAATGATGATGGCAGCCGGCAGGCTCAACCAAAGATTGGCATGCGCCTCGACCAACAATACCAGCGCAACCGCCACCATCAGCTTGTCAGCCACCGGATCAAGAAACGCGCCAAACGGCGTGCTCTGTTGCCAGCGACGCGCCAGATAACCATCCAGCCAGTCGGTGATCGCCGCGAGGGAGAACACCGCGCTGGCTGCCAGGTAGCTCCAGCTGAACGGCAGGTAGAACAGCAGGATGAACACCGGGATCAGCAAAACGCGCAGTACGGTGAGCAGGTTGGGGATATTGATCAAAACGGTAGGCCTTCTGTAGGTGCAGGCATTCTACTCGGAGTGCAGGACGGCATAAATCTGCTCGGCCAGCTTTTTACTGATCCCGGGCGTTTTGGCAATTTCCTCGACGCTGGCTCGCCCCAGCTCCTGCAGACCACCGAAGTGCTTGAGCAGCTCGCGCCGACGTGTCGGACCAACCCCCGCCACATCCTCCAAACGTGAGGTACGACGAGCCTTGCCACGCCGGGCACGATGGCCGGTAATGGCAAAGCGGTGCGCTTCATCACGCACCTGCTGGATCAGATGCAGAGCCGGCGAGTCAGCCGGCAAGGTAAAGGCCTGATCGACCGTGTCGCGGTACAGCACCTCGAGGCCTGGCTTGCGCGTGGTGCCCTTGGCCACGCCCAGCAGCAACAGGTCATGCAAGCCTAGTTCCTGCAGCACCTCGCGCGCCATGTTCAACTGCCCCTTGCCACCATCCACCAACAGGATATCGGGTCGTTTACCTTCTCCTTCGGCAAGCCGGGCAAAGCGGCGCTGCAAGGCCTGGCGCATGGCGGCATAGTCATCGCCTGGCGCCACGCCCTCGATGTTGTAACGACGGTAATCACTCTTCAATGGCCCTTCCGGCCCCATCACCACACAGGATGCCACGGTAGCCTCACCACTGGAGTGACTGATGTCGAAGCACTCCAGGCGCTGCGGCGCCTCATCCAGCTGCAAGGCCTCACCCAGCGCGTCGAAGCGTGCCGCCAAATGCTGCCGATTGGCCAGGCGCGCCAGCAGGGCTTGCTCTGCGTTGGTCACGGCAAGCTGCTGCCAGCGCGCGCGCGTACCACGTACCCGCCAGGCAATGTCCACGGCTCGCCCGCGCACCTCGGCCAGCGCAGCCTGCAGCAGTGCCAAGTCATCGTGGTCGTGATTGACAATCAAGGCATCGGGCAGCTCTCGCTCACTGCCACCCAAGTAATACTGACCTAGAAAGGCCAGCAGCACCTCGGCGCCTTCTTCTTCGATGGCCACCTGAGGAAAGAAGTTCTTGCTGCCCAGCACCCGCCCGCCACGCACGCTGATCAGGTGCACGCAGGCGCCACCGGGACTCACCAGTGCCGCCACCACGTCGACATTGCCCTGGCCACCCTCCATGTGTTGCTGATCCTGTACACGGCGCAGCAAGGCTATCTGGTCACGCAGTTCGGCAGCCCGCTCAAACTGCAGATCCTGCGCGGCCTGTTCCATGGCTGCAGCCAGTTCGGCACTCAGTACATTGCTACGCCCTTCGAGGAACATCACCGAGCGGCGCACATCTTCAGCATATTCGGCCGCGTCAACCAGGCCGACGCAAGGTGCCTTGCAGCGCTTGATCTGGTACTGCAGGCAGGGACGGCTGCGATTACGGTAGTAACTGTCCTCGCACTGGCGGACCTGGAACGCCTTCTGTAGCAGATTAAGGCTCTCGCGAATGGCCAGACCACTGGGATAAGGCCCGAAGTAACGCCCTTTGCTACGTTTGCTGCCACGGTGCAGTGACAGGCGCGGAAAGGCATCGTCACTGAGCAACACATAGGGGTAGGACTTATCGTCGCGCAGCAGGATGTTGTAAGGCGGGCGCCATTCCTTGATCAGTGTCTGCTCAAGCAGCAAAGCCTCGGTCTCATTGCCGGTAATGGTGGTTTCCACTTGGGCAATGCGCGCCACCAACGCGGCTGTTTTGGGAGCCAGGCCGCTCTTGCGAAAGTAGCTGGACAGGCGTTTACGCAGGTTCTTGGCCTTGCCGACGTACAACAGGCTACCAGCCGTGTCGAACATCCGGTAAACACCCGGATGGCTGCTGCAGGTTGCCAGGAAGGCCGCCGCATCAAACGTATCGCTCATGGATCAGCCCGCGGTATCGACCATGCCGTGGCGCACCGCCAGCAGGGTCAGTTCCACATCACTGGTGACACCCAGTTTCTCGTAGATGCGATAGCGGTAGGTATTGACCGTCTTCGGCGAGAGGCACAACTTGTCGGAAATGTCCTGCACCTTGTGGCAATTGACCACCATGAGGGCAATCTGCATTTCTCGCTCGGAGAGTGTCTCGAACGGTGAGCTACCCGCCTGCGGACGCAAGGCCTTGATCGCCAGATCCTGAGCCACGCTGGGTGTCAGATAGGTACGCCCGGCAAATACCTGGCGAATAGCGCTAACCATTTCTTCCTGCGAGGCGCCCTTGGTCAGGTAGCCACTGGCGCCTGCCTGCAACAGGCGTGAGGGAAACGGGTCCTCTTCACAGACGGTCACCGCAATGACCCGGCACTGCGGCAGGCTGACCGCCATCTTGCGGGTCGCTTCCAGGCCGCCGATACCCGGCATGCGCACATCCATCAGCACCACATCCGGCTTGTGGGTGCGCGCCAGCTGCAGCGCCTCCTCCCCCGAGCGGGCCTCGGCAATCACCTGCAGGCCATCGACCTCCTTGAGCAGCTGGGTGATGCCTCTGCGCACCAGGTCATGGTCGTCTACCACCATCAGACGGATCACCGATCACCTCACCCACAGCCGCACGGCCGAACAAAGAGACACAGTCGTGCACAGGGCACGAGACAGACGGCATTCTACACGTTTCGCCTGGCTTGGCACTGCAACTGCTCCTCAGGCAACTTGCCTGTGGTCAATGTCACGGTGGCGATTTATCGGCAGCATGGGCATCCTTGCCACTCTTTCAATTGGCGTCCAGCTTCGCGACGCCTGCTGTTTCATAGGTCAGTGATGTCAGATTTTCAGTGCGCCAGACTCGACTGGGATGAACAAGGCCAGCCGTTATCCAGCGAATTCGATGATGTGTACTTCTCCCGAGCCAGCGGCCTGGAAGAAACCCGACATGTATTCCTGCAACACAACCAACTGGCAGAGCGCTTTGCCCAACTCAGTCCCGGCAGTCATCTGGTCATCGGCGAAACCGGTTTTGGTACCGGGCTGAATCTGCTGTGTGCCTGGCAATTGTTCGAACAGCATGCCCCTACCGGCTGCCAGCTGCATTTCATCAGTACGGAAAAATACCCGCTGCGCCGGGATGACTTGCGTCGCGCCCTGGCGCTGTGGCCGGAACTGGCTGACTACAGCAGCGAGCTGCTCAACCATTACATTGCCATTCACCCCGGCTTCCAGCGCCTGCATCTGGCCAACGGCCGAGTCATCCTGACCCTGCTGCTGGGCGATGCGCTGGACAGCCTGCGCGAACTGGATGCCCAGGTGGATGCCTGGTTCCTCGACGGCTTTGCTCCAGCCAAGAATCCGCAAATGTGGAGCGCCGAACTGTTCGCCGAACTGGCCCGTCTGTCGGCACCTGACGCGACACTGGCCACCTTCACCAGCGCTGGCTTCGTGCGGCGCGGACTGCAGGAAGCCGGCTTCTCGGTGGCCCGCGTCAAGGGCTTCGGACACAAGCGCGAAATGCTCGCGGGCCACTACCGTGGGCCGGCACAAAATCCCCATGCGCCCTGGTATGCACGGCCACCGCAGTCTGGCGAGCAGCGTCAGGCGCTGGTCATCGGTGCCGGTTTGGCGGGTTGTTCGGCAGCAGCCAGCCTGGCCCGGCGCGGCTGGCAAGTAACGATACTGGAACGCCGCGACCAGCTCGCCGGAGAAACCTCCGGCAACCCGCAGGGCATGTTGTACATGAAGCTGTCGGCGCATCACACGCCGCTCTCCCGCTACATTCTCAGCGCCTTCGGCTACAGCCGTCGGCTGCTTCAGCAGCTTCCCGAGGGCACCACCTGGTCAGCCTGCGGGTTGCTGCAACTCGCCTACGACGACAAGGAGCGCGAGCGCCAGGCGCAATTGGCCAAGGCTTTTCCTGCTGACCTGCTGCACCCGGTCAGCCAGACAGAAGCCGAGACGCTGGCCGGCGTGGCCCTACCCTGGGGTGGGCTGTTCTATCCGCAAGCCGGCTGGGCCAATCCCCCCAGCCTGTGCCGGCAACTGGCTGAACACCCGAATATCCGTGTCCGCCTGGGCTGCGAAGTCAGCCGGCTGCAACGCGTCGATGGCCAGTGGCAAGCCTGGCAAGGCAACGACGTCGTGGCCTGCGCACCGGTACTGGTACTGGCCAGCTCAGCCGAAGCCGACCGTCTGCTACCCGAGGCCGAGCTGCCACTCAAACGAATTCGCGGCCAGGTAACCTGCGTCCCCGTCACACCGGCCAGTCGTGCTCTGCGTACGGTGGTCTGCGCTGAAGGCTATGTGGCTCCGCCCATGGGAGACGTGCACACCCTGGGCGCCAGCTTCAGGTTCCACAGCGAAAACCTGGCCCTGAGCCCAGAAGAACATCAAGACAACCTGCGCCAGCTGCAGGAAACCTCGCCTGACCTGGCCGAACGCCTTTGCCTGGATGAGCTGGACGTCCGCCATCTGGACGGCCGCGCCGGATTCCGCTGCACCAGTCCCGATTACCTGCCACTGGTCGGCCCGCTGGCTGCTAGCGATAGCTTCAAGCAGACTTACCAAGCACTGGCACGTGATGCACGTCTGCAACCGGATGCACCCTGCCCCTGGCTGGAGGGGTTGTACCTGAGCACTGCTCATGGTTCGCGAGGACTGCTCAGTGCCCCCATGGCTGGCGAACTATTGGCGGGCTGGATCAACCAGGAACCGCTGCCCGTGCCACGCGCCGTCGCCGAAGCCTGTCACCCCAACCGTTTCATGCTGCGCAAACTGATCAGGGGACAGTCGTGATGCCTCGCCTGGCCATTGCCGATTGCCAGGAAGTAGCAATGCAAACATACTCACGGCAGTATCCTGAGACGGAGATAAGCCGATGCGTTTAGCCCTATTGCTTGCCGCCCTGCCCAGCCTGGCGCTGGCCCAGCCCACCACTGACGATAGCCACCTTGCGCAGCAGGCCGCGCAGTTGATCCCGGCGTTTCAACAGCAACTGCTAGCCACCGTCAAACAGGCCGTAGAACAGGGTGGTACGGCACAGGCCGTGCAGGCATGCCAGACCCTGGCGCCACGCATCGCCGCAGAGCACAGCCAGCAGGGCTGGCAGGTCGCTCGCACAGCGCTGCGCGTGCGTAATCCGGCGAATCGCCCTGACGCCTGGGAGTTACAAACCCTGCTGGACTTCCAGCAACGGGCAGCGGCGGGCGAAGACCTCAGCCAAATGACCGCAAGCACTACCCTGGATGGCGAGTTTCGCTTCATGAAAGCCATCCCGACCGGTGAACCCTGCCTGGCCTGCCACGGCAGCGAAATCAAGGCAGAACTAGCCACCCTGATCGACCAGCGTTACCCCGACGACCAGGCCCGCGGCTTCCAGGCGGGTGAATTGCGTGGCGCCTTCAGCCTGCGCCGAACCGTGGAGAACACCCCATGACCGACAATATTGCCGCCGCCCATCAGGACGCCATGCTCAAACGCCTGGCGCGCATCGAAGGGCAGATTCGTGGCATTCAGGCGATGATCCGCCGCGGTGACAACTGCGAGGCCATCGCACAACAGTTCGCCGCCTCCCGCAAGGCGCTGGACAAGGCTTATCAGCAGATGCTTGCCTGCCTGCTTGAGGAAGCCGTGCTCAACCCTGAACTGGACAGCACAGCAACCCTGGCACAGGTACGGGCCATCTTTACCAAGTACACCTGATGCCCGCGCCGGCCTTGCAGCGAGCCACACCATGCTGATTCCCCATCACCAACTGGCTGACGACACCCTGACGCGCCTGATTGAGGATTTTGTCACCCGTGACGGCACCGATCACGGTGACGAAACGCCCTTGCCGGTACGCGTGGCACGGGTACGCCAGGCGTTGGCAAAGGCCGAGGCAGCCATTCTCTATGACCTGGACAGCCAGCAATGCCAGTTGCTGGCCTGGCATGAACTGCCCAAGCCATGGCGGGATGAATTGCGCTGCCTGCAGCAGGAAGACCACGACCGGTAACCGCCGACCGGCAAGGTCGGCGGTTACCCGGATCAGAACAGCTCGTTGCGCGCCGCTTTGTCGAGTAACAGAGCAGGCGGCAGGAAGCGCTCGCCGTACTGCTCAGCCAGGTACTGGGCGCGGGCGACGAAGTCCTGCACACCGTACTGGTTGATGAACTGCAGCGCACCACCGGTCCAGGCGGCAAAGCCGATGCCGAAGATCGAGCCGATGTTTGCATCGGCGGTCGACAGCAGCACGCTCTCTTCCACGCAGCGCACGGTCTCGATGGCCTGAATGAACAGGATGCGGTCACGCACATCTTCCTGGGAGATCTGCGCATCGGCCTTCTCGAAACGGGCCTTGAGCTCCGGCCACAGGTGTTTCTTGCCACCGGCCGGGTAGTCGTAGAAACCGCCACCGGCGGCTTTGCCCGGACGCTTGTACTCCTGCAGCATCAGGTCGATCACGGCGAAGGCCGGGTGCTCGGGGATGGCCTTGCCTTCGGCGGCGAGGTCAGCCACGGTCTGCCTGCGAATGTGATCCATCAGGCTCATCGACACTTCGTCGCTGATCGCCAGCGGGCCCACCGGCATGCCGGCCTTGCGCGCTTCGTTTTCGATCATCGCGGCGCTCACGCCCTCGCCGAGCATGGCGATACCTTCGTTGGTGAAGGTGCCGAACACGCGGGAGGTGAAGAAGCCGCGGCTGTCGTTGACGACGATCGGGGTCTTCTTGATCTGCAGCACGTAGTCGAAGCCGCGCGCCAGGGTCTCGTCGCTGGTCTTCTCGCCCTTGATGATTTCCACCAGCGGCATCTTGTCGACCGGGCTGAAGAAGTGCAGACCGATGAACTTCTCCGGCTTGGCCACGGCAGTCGCCAGGCCGGTGATCGGCAGGGTCGAGGTGTTGGAGGCAATCACGGCATCGGCCAGCGCGGCGCGCTCGGCGGCGGCAGTGACCTTGGCCTTGAGGTTGCGGTCCTCGAACACCGCTTCGATGATCAGATCGCAACCCTCGAAGTCGGCTTCGCTGTCGGTGGCCTTGATGCGGGCCAGGAAGGCATCGCGCTTCTCCGCCGTCATGTGGCCACGGGACACTTTCTTGTCGAGCAGCTTGGCCGAGTAGCTCTTGCCCTTCTCCGCCGCTTCCACGGACACATCCTTGAGCACCACCTCGATGCCGGCGGCGGCCGACACATAGGCAATACCGGCGCCCATCATGCCGGCACCCAGTACGCCGACCTTCTTGGTCTGGTCCTTGGGATAGCCCTGCGGACGCGAACTGCCGGCGTTGATGTCGTTCAGCTGGAACCCGAAGGTGCCAATCATGTTCTTGGCGACCTGGCCGGTAGTCAGCTCGGTGAAGTAGCGCGCCTCGATCAGCTGCGCGGTGTCGAAGTCCACCTGCGCGCCTTCCACGGCGGCGCACATGATCTTCTCCGGCGCCGGGAAGCAGCCCTTGGTCTTGTCACGCAGCACGCTCGGGGCGATGGCCAGCATCTGCGCCACGCTCGGGGTGCTCGGCGTGCCACCGGGGATCTTGTAGCCCTTCACATCCCACGGCTGCACCGCGGCCGGGTTGGCGGCGATCCAGGCACGGGCCTTGGCCAGCATCTCGTCGGCGTTCTCGGCCAGATCGTGGATCAGGCCGGCCTTGAGCGCGGCGTCCGGGCGCACCTTCTTGCCTTCGGCCAGGTACGGCAGGGCCTTCTCCAGGCCGAGGATGCGCACCATGCGCACCACGCCGCCACCGCCCGGCAGCAGGCCGAGGGTCACTTCCGGCAGGCCGATCTGGATGCTGGCGTCGTTCAGCGCGATGCGGTGGTGGCAGGCCAGAGCGATTTCCCAGCCGCCGCCGAGGGCCGCGCCATTGATTGCGGCCACTACCGGCTTGCCCAGGGTCTCCAGGCGGCGCAGCTGGCCCTTGATGTTGAGGATCATGTCGTAGAACGGCTTGGCGTCAGCCTTGGTGACCTTGATCAGCTCGTTCAGGTCGCCGCCGGCGAAGAAGGTCTTCTTCGCCGAGGTGACGATCACCCCGGCGATGCTGTCCTTCTCGGCTTCCAGGCGCGCAACGGTCTGGCCCATGGCCTCGCGGTACAGCGCGTTCATGGTGTTGGCGCTCTGGCCGGGCATGTCAATGGTCAGGACGACGATATTGTCCTGGCCCTTTTCGTAACGGATGGCATCAGTCATTTCATTCACTTCCCAAATGTTCGGGGAGCGCTTCAGGGGCGTCACGAGCGAAGGTCAGGCTAGGCGGAAATCATTCGGAAAGCGGAGTTTGCTGTAGCAAATGAGCATTTCCGGAGGATTTCCAACGCCGCTTGGCCGAGCGCAGTAGCCCGTGATAGCTCCTTAAAGGCGTTCGATGATGGTGGCGATACCCATGCCGCCGCCCACACAGAGGGTGGCCAGGCCGTAGCGCAGCTCGCGCTTCTCCAGCTCGTCGAGCAGGGTGCCGAGGATGGCACAGCCGGTGGCGCCCAGCGGGTGACCCATGGCGATGGAGCCGCCGTTGACGTTGACCTTGCTCTCCGGCACGCCCATGTCCTTCATGAACTTCATCACCACCGAGGCGAACGCCTCGTTGACCTCGAACAGGTCGATGTCCTCCACCGACAGGCCGGCCTTGGCCAGCGCCTTGCGGGTGGCCGGCGCCGGTCCGGTGAGCATGATGGTAGGGTCGGTGCTGGTCACCGCGGTGGCGACGACGCGCGCACGCGGCTTCAGGCCCAGTTCCTTGCCCTTGGCTTCGGAGCCGATCAGCATCAGCGCCGCGCCATCGACGATGCCCGAGCTGTTGCCCGGCGTGTGTACGTGTTCGATGCGCTCGACGTGCGAGTACTTGCGCAGGGCCGTGGCGTCGAAGCCCATCTGGCCCATCATCTCGAAGCTCGGCTTGAGCTTGCCCAGGCCCTCTAGCGTGGAATCGCCACGGATGAATTCGTCGCGGTCGAGCAGCACGATGCCGTTCTGGTCGGTCACCGGGATCAGCGACTTGGCGAACGAGCCATCGGCGCTGGCGCGCGCAGCCTTCTGCTGCGAGCGCAGGGCGAAGCTGTCGACGTCAGTGCGGGAGAAGCCTTCGAGGGTGGCGATCAGGTCCGCGCCCACGCCCTGCGGCACGAAGTTGGTGTGCATATTGGTCGCCGGGTCCATCGCCCAGGCACCACCGTCCGAGCCCATGGGGATGCGCGACATGGACTCGACGCCGCCAACCACCACCAGATCCTCGAAGCCCGAACGCACCTTCATGGCGCCGAGGTTCACTGCCTCCAGACCCGATGCGCAGAAACGGTTGAGCTGCACGCCCGACACGGTTTCATCCCAGTCAGCCACCAGCGCGGCGGTCTTGGCGATATCGGCACCCTGGTCGCCCACCGGGGTCACGCAGCCCAGGACGATATCGTCGACCTGGCTGGTATCCAGCGCGTTGCGCTTCTCCAGGGCCTTGAGCAGTCCGGCCAGCAGATCGACCGGCTTGACGCTGTACAGCGCACCGTCCTTCTTGCCCTTGCCGCGCGGCGTGCGCACGGCATCGAAAATATAAGCTTCGGTCATGGCGTTCTCTCGTCTTGACGTTGTTCTAGGAGCACACCGGCAGGCGGTTGCGTGGTTCCCTACCTTACGCGCACGGCAAGCCCACTCAATGACCGAAATGCTCAGGCCGATTGACCGCTCGGCTCAGACGAATGGTCAACCGGCCTGGACATAGCCTAAAAAACCGGCCAAAGGCTCTGCCGTGCCTACTACAGCGACGCCTAGAGCTCAGCGGAATAGCCAGCCATTACAAGCCGGCAATGTCTTGTGGCAAAGCGTTCTAACCCGTTCACAGCAAGCCATCTAGGGTGAACAGAACAAGGACTCCCGGTGCTGCCCGGGATCTACCGGGACGGTGCTCGACGAGCTGTGTGCGCCTCCACTCACAAGAACAACAAGGCACGCCGTCATGTTCAAACACCCTGCAAAGCCTAGCGACGCCAAATGGCGCCAGGCCAGCCTGATACTGACCGTGGTACTGATGCTACTGGTACTGCCAAACCTCGGCCTGTGGCTGAATTAGCCGAAATCGTTGAAAAACTCAGTCGTTGTACAGCGGGCTGTTAATGCTGCAGGTGGCCATACAGCTTGGCATACAGTCCGCCTTCGGCGATCAGGGCCTGGTGCTCACCCTGTTCGGCAATCCGCCCGCCATCGAACACCAGGACCCGGTCAGCCTGTTTAACCGCCGACAGCCGATGGGCAATGATCAGGGTGGTGCGACCAGCCAGGAAGCTGTCGAGTGCCTGGTGCAGGGCATACTCGGTAGCGGCATCCAGTGCTGATGTGGCCTCGTCGAGAATCACCACCTTGGGATCGGCCAACACCATGCGGGCAATCGCCAGGCGCTGGCGTTGCCCGCCAGAAAGCCGCACGCCGGCCCGTCCCACGATGCTGTCCAGGCCATCCGGCAAGGCGGCAATGGTCTCACGCAACTGGGCAATTTGCAGGGCCTGCCAGCATTGTTGATCGGAGCGTTCGCGCCCCATGCACAGGTTGGCCCGCACCGTGTCGTTGAACAGTGCCGGATGCTGGAGCACCACGGCCACGGCATCACGCACCCGCTCCAGGCCAATCTCCTCGATAGCCACGCCACCGTAAGCGATCCGCCCGTCCTGCGCCTGATAAAGCCCCAGCAACAGCTGCACCAGGGTACTTTTACCGCCGCCTGAAGCGCCCACCAAGGCCACCTTCTCGCCGGCCGCAATGTGCAGGCTCAAACCATCCAGCACGGGCTCGTCGCGGTAGGCAAAGCGCAGCCCGCTGACTTCAATGGACACGCTCTGCTGGCCGGCGAAGGGATCATGGCGCCCCACATAGGCCGGTTCGTCGGCCCGCGCCAACAGCTCGTTAATGCGCTGCAGCGCAGCACCCGCACCGTAATAGGCGTACTGCAAGCCCAGCAGTTGTTCGACAGGACCGATCATGAACCACAGGTAGCTGAATACCGCGAGCATTTGGCCGATCGACAGGTCGGACAACAGCACGGTCAGCATGGCGGCGGCGCGGAACAGGTCAATACCGAATTGAAACAACAGGCCGCTGGCACGCCCCGAGGCATCGCTTTTCCATTGCGAAGCCACGGCCCGGTCGCGTACCTCACGGGCGCGCTGGCCTAGGCGACCGAGGAAAAAGCCCTGGCGGTTCCCCGCACGGATTTCCTGAATGGCCTCCAGCGTCTCGGTCAAGGCCTGGGTGAAGCGCGCGGTGCTGTCGTTTTCCAGCTTCTTCAGGTGCTTGACCCGCTTGCCCAGTTGCACCGTGGCGTAGATCACCAGCGGGTTGAACAACAGGATCAGCACCGCCAGCTGCCAATGCATCCACAGCAGGATCAACGAGGTACCCAGCAAGGTCAGCACCGCCACCAGGAAGCGACTGAGCGTCTCGCCGACAAACTTGTCCAGGGTATCCAGGTCGGTGACCAGGTGAGCGCTCACGGTGCCGCCACCGAGATTGTCATATTCGCCCAGGGAAATCCGCTTGAGTCGCTCGATCAGGCGCAGCCGCAGGCGATACACCACATCCTTGGACAGTCGGGCAAACAGGCGCGCCTGCAATACATTGAGCAGCAAGGCCATGCTGCGCATCAGCAAGGTCAGCAGGAGCATCAAGCCGATATAGCCGGCAGCCTGCTGCCAGGCATCCGGCAACAGGTGATCCATCAAGCGCAGCGCGGCATCCCCCTCCCCGAGCAGGACCTCATCGACCAGCAGCGGCAACAGCAAAGGAATCGGCACGCTGCACAGGGTGGCCAGCACGGCGGTCAGGTTGGCCAGCCACAAGGCCTTGCGGTGGCGCAGCGCCAGCTGGCGGATCTGTTGCCAGTCGATCTGCTCAGGCATGCACGGCACCATGTGCCAGCCAGCGCTGCAACAGCGGCTGCAATTGTGCAAGCGGCTGATAGCCATTGGTCAGCAGGGCATAGCCGGAGGCACCGGCACCCAGCAAGGTCGGAAAGCCACTGATGCCCAGGTCACGCACCCAGGCGAAATCCGCCTCGGTCGCCTGGTGCAGTGCCGGGCTGTCGAAATGTTCGGCAAAGGCCCGCCGCGAGAAACCGACCTGCTCGGCCAGCGCCAGCAGCACGCGTGCCTGGGTCAGATCCTCGCCCTGCTGGTAGAAAGCCTGTTGAATTGCCTGCAACAAGGCCCAGACTCGCCGCTCATCGAGCCGTCTCGCAGTGACCAGGGCACGGCAGGCCGGCTCGGTGTCGTAGACGAAACCGGGCGGCAGGCCTCGCTTGAAGTCGAAGAGCTGTCCGCTGGCGGCATTCACTGCTTGCCAGTAGCCGAGCATGCGCACCCGCTGGGCCGGGGTCAGGCTGGCTTGCTCACGCCGCAGGCCACCGACCCGCAACTCCACCCCCACGCCAAGGGTGGCGGCCTGTTCAACCAGCGCCCCAAGTACCGGGGAAAAGCCCCAGCACCAGGAGCACAACGGGTCCATTACGTAGATAAGGCGAGCATCCGACATCGGGCAGTCATCCCCACGGATCAGCAAGAAGAAGGTGCAGGGCCCCGTCAGGCGTGCTTACTGCCACCGCTGCATTTGGGCGACAAAGGCGCCTGTTGGCCTTCGGCCTGCCATTCCTCGGCGGTGTAGGGATGAATCGCCAGGGCATGGATCTGCCCCATCAGCTCACCGAGCGCCGCGTACACCAACTGGTGACGACGCACCTTGCTCAAACCAGCAAATCGGGGGCTGACCATGATGACTTTGTAATGGGTCTCGCGGCCACGGCTGTGCATGTGGCTCTCATCCAGCACCTGTAGCCATTCTGGCTGGAGCTGCGCGCTGAGTTGCGCTTCGATCTGGGCTTGCTTGTTCATCATCAGGGTTTCTTCCGCTTATCCAGTTCGCTGCCAAGCTCACTCAGCAGCTGATTGACCTTGGGAACCGCCGCTTCCAGGCGCTGCTGGGTCAGGCGCGCCGACTCGGCCGTCAGTTGCGGCATGTTCTGCAGCACTTTCTGGCCTACTGGCGATTGGTAGAAGGCCAGCAGCTGGCGCAACTCCTCCTCGCTGAAAGTATCGGTATACACAGCGATCAGGTCACCCTTGAGCTGCTCCCAGCCGATTACCCGGTCCAGCTCGGCATTGGCCTGGGCCTGGTAGCGCTCCAGAAGTGCCTGCTGCTCAGCCGGCGCGCCAGCCTCGGCAAAGCGCTGGGCGAACATTTGATGCACCTGGGCGTACACCGGCAGGGTCAGTCGATCGGCACGCGCCAGCTTGAGAAAGCGTTCGGCATCGGCGGCATGCTGCGCAACATCGGCCTGCGCCAGGGCGCTGCAAAGGGTCAGGCCCAAGGCAGCAAAACAGGTAGCAAAGGGTTTCATCAGGCGTTCCGCTGGGCGATAAAGGCCCTGCATTCTGCGCCCATCACCGCCCCGGCTCAAGTCGCCGAGAGCACCTGGCGGCGTTGCCGTCGCCCGCGATAGCTACGCACCAGGCTCGGTGCCAGTGCGGTAGCCGCCGACCCCAGCACCACCAGCAAGGCGCCCAGGTAGGCCAACAGGTTGGCATCTTCTGCCGCCACTCGCTCAGGCCACAACGCAGCGGCAGCGGCCACCGCAGCGAAGGTCACCAATGGCGTCACCGCCAGCGCGGCGCTGACCCGTGATGCCTCCCAGTGCGCCAGTGCTTCGGCAAAAGCGCCATAGGCCACCAGGGTATTCAGGCAGCAGGCCAGCAACAGCCAGCCCTGCAGCGGGCTGAGCTGCAACGCCTGCCAGGGATGCGCCCAGGGCGTAAGCAGCGCGGCACAGGCCAGGTAGATGACCATCATGATCTGCACGGAATTCCAACGGGTCAGCAACTGCTTCTGGGCCAGTCCATAGAACGCCCACAGCAAAGCCGCCAGCAGCACCGTGAGCACACCCAGGCTGTACTGCCCCAGGCCGCCGAACAAATCATCCAGACGCTGGTTGAAGAACAGTGCAAAGCCCAGCAACAACACCAGCAAGCCCAGCCCCTGCAGGAGACTGAAGCTTTCCTTGAATACCCACAAACTGCCCAGCAACAGCAGGATGGGGGCCACCTGGATGACCAGTTGTGTAGTGCCGGGGCTGAGCATGTTCAAGCCAACCAGATAGAGCACGTAGTTGCTGGTCAACCCGGCTATGGCCAATACCACCAGCCAGCGACCGTTACGCCCCAGACGGCTGAAGGCCGGCAGCTGACGCCGCGCCGCCAACCAGGCCAGCAGTAACAACCCCGCTACCAGCAGGCGATACCAGGTCACGGTGACCGGGTCCATGACCTGCAGTACGGTTTTCAACTTGATCGGCAGGATGCCCCACAGCAGCGCGGTCAATAGCGACAGCAACAGACCATAGAGCCAGCGACCGGAGGATGTATGCATGAGGTATTCGCCTTGTCAGGCAAGCGCAGGCAGGACCTGGATCAACGCTTGCAAAGCGGCATTCTAGAGGTTGCGTGAGACTGACCACAGAGACAGTTTCAGCGCGTTGTCCGAGACAACTGTACTGGCTGACCTTTGGTCGGCTGTACGTGCGGCGCTTATTCGACGGATTATTCTGAAACTGTCGAAAACCCCTCAGGAGGATTGGCAGATGTACGGCAAGCGCGCACTAGACTCCACGCCCAGCGCCCACTATCGCAGTGACCGGCTGTGCTCGGTGAATGGCGAGTATTTTTTCGCTACCCGCGAAGGCACCCTCGAAGGTCCCTTCTACACCCGGGTCGATGCCGAACGCAGCATCGCCTTCTACATACGACAAATGCAGCAGTTCGCGCAGATGCCCAACCTGCGCCTGCAATGAGCCTTCGCTCAGAGCAGGCGCAGTGAGCCGGGCCTGTTAGCGCTTGCGGCCAAACCCAGGACGTTGGCCGTCCTGGGCAGCCGGAGCACGACGACCGGCCGGACGCGGAGCAGCTGCCGGCTCGCTATCCAGCGGCGGACGCGGCGTACGGACACGCGTGGGTTTGTCAGCTTCCTGGCGTGCCGGGCGCCCGGCCTGCGGCTTGGAGGCTGCAGGACTGCGCGCCGGACGCTTGTTGTCGTCGAAATCGGCACGCGACTTGGCGCGCTTGTCCACCGGTTTGATCAGCTTGCGCTGCTGGCGCACCAGCTTCTCACGCTGCTTTTCCTTGAGTTCCGGCAGCGCTACCGGAGTCAGGCCGACTTCAGCACTAAGCACGTCCACTTCACGCTGACTCATTTCACGCCAGCGACCAACACTCAATTCCGAAGTCAGGAACACCGGCCCGAAACGCACACGTTTGAGTCGGCTGACCACCAGTCCCTGGGACTCCCAAAGGCGGCGCACCTCGCGGTTGCGCCCTTCCATGACCACGCAATGGAACCAGCGATTGAAGCCTTCGCCACCCGGTGCCTGCTGGATGTCGCTGAAGCGCGCCGGACCGTCTTCGAGCATGACCCCGGTTTTCAGACGTTCGAGCATTTCCTCGTCGACTTCACCACGCACGCGCACGGCGTATTCGCGGTCCATCTCGTAGGATGGGTGCATCAGCCGGTTGGCCAGCTCACCATCGGTGGTGAACAGCAACAGGCCCGTGGTGTTGATGTCCAGGCGGCCGATGTTGATCCAGCGGCCATGGCGCAGGCGCGGCAGGCGATCGAATACCGTAGGGCGACCTTCCGGATCGTCACGGGTGCAGACTTCGCCTTCCGGCTTGTTATAGATCAGCACGCGGCGGCTTTCTTCGCTGCCTTCATCGCGCTTGAGCAGACGACCATCGACACTGATCGCGCTATGGCGGCTGACCCGCTGGCCCAGGCTGGCCAACTGGCCATCCACCTTGACCCGTCCGGCGCTGATCCAGGCCTCGATATCGCGACGCGAACCAAGACCCATGCGGGCCAGGACCTTTTGCAGTTTTTCACCCGCCGGGCTGACGGTTGTTTCGTTGGATTCGTTCATGCTGGGCACCTCCCGGTGTATCAAAGCGTCATCCGCCGCGCCGGCAGGCTGCACGACGCGGTGGCGCATCATACGCACTTGCCCGGCGTAACGCACGTTGCCGGGACCGACGGCATTCAGACAGGGTCAGGCTGTTCTTCAAGACTGTCACGCAGATCGTCGAAGTCAGTCTTGAGCCCCTGCTCCATCTGATCCAGTTCGACCAGCAGGCTGCGAAAACTGGTTTCCTCGACAGTAGCCGCAGCGGGCTGCGGCGCTTCCTCATCCAGGCTGGCATCGGCCAGGGCCTGCAAGGCTGCCGGCACCTCATCCTCGTCTTGCACTGCTGGCTCACCGACCAGGTCGCGCAGCACGGCCAGGGGTGGCAACTCATCAAGGTTCTTCAGGTTGAAGTGATCAAGAAAAGCCCGCGTGGTGGCGAACATGGCCGGTCGGCCGGGCACGTCACGATGTCCGACGACACGCACCCACTCACGTTCCAGCAGGGTCTTGATGATCTGACTATTGACTGCCACGCCGCGCACATCCTCGATCTCGCCACGCGTGATCGGTTGCCGATAGGCAATCAGCGCGAGGGTCTCCAGCAGTGCCCGCGAATACCGCTGTGGGCGCTCTTCCCAGAGCCGGCCTACCCAGTTGGCATACTCTGCACGCACCTGCAGTCGATAGCCGCTGGCCACTTCACGCAGCTGCATGGCGCTCTCCGCACAGCGTTTATCCAGCAGGGCCAGTGCCTTCTTGAGCTGGGCCGGGGTGGGCCGCTCGTGCTCCTCGAAGAGTTCAGCCAGCCGCTCCAGCGACAGCGGCTTGCCACTGGCCAGCAACAAGGCTTCGAGAACGGGCGCCAGGTGTTTGGGATCGGCGGGGTTCATGCAAACTCGGACCTGTAGAGGAAATCAGTGACTGCGGGCGCGCACATGGATGGGCGCAAAAGGTTCATTCTGCACCAGTTCAAGCAAGGCTTCCTTGACCAGTTCCAGCACGGCCATGAAGGTCACCACCACACCCAGGCGCCCTTCTTCCGGGCTGAACAGGGCAACAAAGGGCAGGAAGGCGCCGCCACGCAAGCGCTCCAGCACCTCGCTCATACGCTCGCGGGTAGACAGGGTTTCCCGGGTGATCTGGTGGCTCTCGAACATATCGGCACGTCGCAGCACCTCGGCCATGGCCAGCAGCACGTCTTCCAGCGCCACCTCCGGCAGCAGCTTGCGGGCGCGCGCCTCTGGCGCGTCCAGACGTGGCACCTGTAGTTCGCGGCCCACCCGCGGTAGCTCATCAAGCCCTTCGGCAGCGGCCTTGAAGCGTTCGTACTCCTGCAAGCGGCGGATCAGCTCGGCCCGCGGGTCGTCTTCCTCATCTTCGACCTCGGCAGAGCGTGGCAGCAACATGCGCGACTTGATCTCCGCCAGCATGGCCGCCATCAGCAGATATTCGGCGGCCAGCTCCAGGCGTACGCTTTTCATCAGCTCGACATAGCTCATGTACTGATGGGTGATCTCGGCCACCGGGATATCGAGAATGTCGATGTTCTGTTTGCGGATCAGGTACAGCAAAAGATCCAGCGGCCCCTCGAAAGCTTCGAGAAACACTTCCAGGGCATCCGGCGGGATATACAGATCCTGCGGTAACTCGGTCACCGCCTGACCGTACACCAGGGCCAGCTGCTCCGGTGCGCTCACGGCAATTCCTCAAAGGGCGACGGGTCACCACAGCCCACACGCAGCACTTCGGGCTGGCCATCCGCCAGGTTGATCACCGTGGACGCCTCCAGGCCGCCGTAGCCACCGTCGATGATCAGGTCAACCTGCTTTTCCAGGCGGTCACGCATTTCGTAAGGGTCGGACAGCGGCAAGCTGTCTCCCGGCATCACCAGACTCACGCTCATCAGCGGCTCGCCCAGCTCCTCGGCCAGCGCCAGCGCAATCGGATGGGCCGGTACGCGCAGGCCAATGGTGCGCCGCTTGGCATGCAGCAACATGCGCGGCACTTCACGCGTGGCGGCCAGGATGAAGGTATAGGGGCCGGGAGTGTGCGCCTTGAGCAGGCGGAAAGCCGCCGTATCGACTTTGGCAAACAGCCCCAGCTGGGAAAGGTCGCTGCATACCAGGGTGAAGTTGTGCTTGTCATCCAGCTGGCGTAGCCGGCGAATGCGTTCCAACGCGGCCTTGTCGCCCATCTGGCAACCCAGCGCGTAGGAGGAGTCGGTCGGGTAGATCACCACACCGCCCTGACGAATGATTTCCACTGCCTGCTTGACCAGGCGTGGCTGGGGGTTTTCCGCATGGATCTGGAAAAACTGACTCACTGTATTGCTCCTTGTGCCGGCGCATGGCGCCGCAGGCACCACCATGCCTGACAGTGTACACAGCCCGCCACTGGCAGACCCAGCGCCTTGTGGGGGGTCAGGCGACCTGCCGCAACGAGGCGAAGCGATCGCTGAGCAGCGGCAAATCATCCGGCAACGGTCGATACCAGCCGGGCTCTGACCAGGCTGTTTGCGCGTGGAAGTCGCTCCCGGCACTGGCCAGCAAACCGAACTCACGGGCCAGGATGGCCAGGCTACCCACCTGCTCAGCAGGCTGCAGGCCATTGCTGACTTCCAGGCCCTGGCCGCCGGCAGCGATGAACTCGCTGACCAGACGCCGTCGCTTGCTGCGGGTCATCTCGTAGTGCATTGGATGCGCCAGGCTCACCCAGGCGCCGGCGGCGCGCAGACAGGCAACCGCCTGTTGCAGACTTGGCCAGTGCTGTTTGACGTCCCCCAGCTTGCCAGCCCCCAACCACTTGCGAAACGCCTCGGCCCGGTCACGCACATACCCGGCCTGTACCAGAAAATCGGCAAAATGCGGGCGTGCCGGAGCATTGTCGCTATCCCCCAGCGCCTGCTGCAGCGCGCGCGCACCGGCAAAGGCACCCGGCATGCCCTTCTGCGCCAGGCGCTCGCCGATCTCCTCGGCCCGCGCCCAGCGCCCGCGATGCACATCGCCAAGGGCCTGCTGCAGAGCCGGCGCCGCTTCGGCAAAGTCGTAGCCCAGCACATGAATGGTCGCCCCGCCCCAGGTACAGGACAGCTCGACCCCATTGACCAGCTGCATGCCCAGCGCTGCGGCGGCCTGACGGGCCTCAAGCAGCCCTTCCAAGGTGTCGTGATCGGTCAGCGCCAACACCCGCACACCCCGTGCGTGAGCATGCTGAACCAGCGCAGTCGGGCTCAGGGCACCATCGGATGCGGTACTGTGGCAGTGCAGGTCGATGTCGATTGGCATGGTATTTCCGGGCTTGCGGGCTATTGCCGTTTGCACGGCGCTTTCAACTATTATGCCGTGTCAAATAGTCGCTGGCTGCGCCAATTGCCTGTTCCTGGCTTTTACTATCGCCCCAGCCCCTTTATTCAGGACCCTCTCATGTTGTACGCGATCATTGCCACCGACCACCCTGCCAGCCTCGCCAAACGCCTGGAAGCCCGCCCGGCCCACCTGCAGCGCCTGCAGGCACTGCAGGATCAGGGGCGGCTGGTACTCGCTGGGCCGCACCCGGCCATCGACAGCAACGACCCTGGCCAGGCCGGTTTCACCGGCAGCCTGGTGGTGGCCGAATTCGATTCGCTGGAACAGGCCCAGGCCTGGGCAGCTACCGACCCCTACCAGGCTGCCGGGGTGTACGCCGCCGTACAGGTAAAACCTTTTAAACAGGTCTTCCCCAGCCAGGGCTAAGCCCAGGCCTGCCAACTATCCAGTCGCCCGGAGCTGCCATGTCGCCAGTTCGTTCTCTGCTGTTGTGCCTGTCGTTGATCGCCCCTGTGCTACAGGCCGAGCCACTCAGCCTACCTGCCACGGTGGCTCAGAGCAGCCTGGCTGAATCGCAGCTTCAAGAGCAGCTGGTCGCCGTTCGCCAGCAACTGCAAGTGGGCCAGGCCGAGCATGACGAACTGCAAAAAGCCCTGCAGCTAGCCCGCAATGAGCTGGATGCTGCACAGGTACAACTGCAACGCCTGCGCCAGGACAACCAACGTCTCAAGCTCAAGCTGCAAACCCTGCAAAGCCAACAACCCGCCGCACTACTCAACGAGCAGCAACGCTGGTTTGCCCTGGGCGCCGCGCTGGTACTGCTGACCTTGTTGCTCAATCGCCTGCTGCTGAGTCGTTCACGCAGCAAACACTGGCTGAACTGACTGTCATGCATGACGTATTGCTGATCGATGACGACATCGAGCTTTGTGAACTGCTCAGCCACTGGCTCACTCAGGAAGGTTTCCAAGTGCGCGCTTGCCATGATGGCCAGCAGGCCCGCGAAAACCTCGCCCTGCACAGCCCGGAAGCGGTAATCCTCGATGTCATGCTGCCTGACGGCAGTGGTCTGGAGCTGCTCAAGCAACTGCGCAGCCACTACCCTGAGCTACCCGTGCTGATGCTCTCGGCACGCGGCGAACCACTCGACCGCATTCTCGGCCTGGAACTGGGGGCCGACGACTACCTGACCAAGCCTTGCGACCCCCGCGAGCTAACTGCCCGCCTGCGTGCGGTGTTGCGGCGTAGCGGTGCGCCGGCCAGCCCCAGCCAGATCAGCCTGAATGATCTGGACTACAGCCCGGGACGCGGCGTGGCGTGCATCCACGGTGAGGAGATCCCGCTGACGCTCTCCGAGGGGCGTATCCTGGAAACCCTGCTGCGCCAGCCCGGCGAACCGGTGGACAAGCAAACCCTCGCCCAGGCCGCCCTGGGTCGCCCGCTGACCCTTTACGACCGCAGCCTGGACATGCACGTCAGCAACCTGCGTCGCAAACTGGGCCAGCATGCCAACGGCCAGCCACGCATCATCGGCCTGCGTGGGCGCGGCTACTACTACGCCCCCTGAACCCGTCCTTTACACAGCTTTTACCTTGCCCTGACCGCCACCACATACGGCCAGCCGTACACTGCAGGCATCCGGCACAGCCAAGCAGCCGGCCCACTCAAGGAGATATCCCGATGAAAAAATCCATGATTGCCGCGCTTTTCGCCCTGAGCCTGCCGCTGGCCGTACAGGCCATGCCGATGGGCGAACCGGGGCGTGCCGGCCAGTGTGAAATGGGCATGCACAAAGGCATGAAACACACCAGCCCGCACAGCCTGTTCAAGGCGCTCGACCTGAGCAAGGAGCAGCGCCAGCAGATCAACCAACTGATGCGCGAGCAGATGGGCAGCGCCGCGCAAATCCACCAGCGCTACCTCGACAAACTGCCGGCCGCCGACAAGCAGGCCATGCAGGATGAACTCCAGGCCAAGCGCGATGCGCACCACAAGGCCATCCGCAACCTGCTCAAGCCTGAGCAGCAGGCCCAGTTCGACGAGCACCTCAAGGCCATGGAAGCCCGTCGCGCCGAGCGTGCCGAGTTCGAAGCCTGGAAAGCGCAAAAGAACCAGGCTGAGTAACCCTGACTGCGCCCGGCACCCGCCGGGCGCAGTATGTATTTCGCGAGGTGATCCATGGGCAGCATGTTCTGGCGCATTTTCGCCAGTTTCTGGCTGGCAATCGTTCTGGTTGCCGGTTTTTCCGTGCTGCTCGGCCGCGCCCTGAATCAGGATGCGCTGATCCTCGCCACCCATCCGGCACTCAAACAGCTCCCGGAGCGCTGGGTAGCCTATTACGAAGCGGGTGACTTCCCAGCGGCCAGGCGCCTGCTGGAACAACGCAAACGTCACCAGCAACTGGACGTCCAGGTACTCAACGAAGAGGGCCAGCCGCTCAGCGAAGGCACGCTGTTTTCCCGCGCGGCCGCCTTCGAGGCACGTGCCAAGCCACACCGCCTCCCCTGGCGGCGCCTCACCGAACAATACGAAAGCGCTACTGGCAGCGCTTACCTGTTCATCTATCGGATTCCCCATTCCAGCCTGCACGAATGGCAACGCGGCAGCCTGCTCCTGCCGCTGGGTGCGCTGTTGGCGGCGTTGTTGGTCCTGACGCTGCTTAGCCTGCGCCTGACCCTGTCCATCACCCGCCCGCTGCAGAGCTTGCGGGGCGCCGTGCATGACCTCGGGCGCGCCGCCTATCAGCAACAAAGCCTGGCCCGGCTGGCGACCCGGCGTGACGAGTTCGGCTTGCTCGCCGAGGACTTCAACCAGATGGGCCAGCGCCTGCAGGGCCTGATCGCCAGCCAGCGCCAACTGCTGCGCGATGTATCCCATGAGCTGCGCTCACCCCTGGCCCGCCTGAAGATTGCCCTGGCCCTTGCCGAGCGAGCCGACGAAGCACAGCGCCGCGCGTTGTGGCCGCGCCTCGACCAGGAGTGCAATCGCCTGGAAGCACTGATCAGCGAGATTCTTACCCTGGCCCGCCTGGATGCCGAGCCTGGCGGCAAGCAGGCCGTCGACCTGCCGGCCCTGCTACACAAGCTGGCCGATGACGCCCGCCTGCAGTGGCCCGAGCAACACCTTGAGCTGCATTTGCAGGCACTGCAGGTACAGGGTTGGCCGGACATGCTCGAACGAGCCATCGACAACCTGCTGCGCAATGCACTGCGCTTCAACCCACCCCAGCAGCCGGTGGAAATCCACCTGCTGCGCCAGGGTAACTGCTGTCGCCTGGATATCCGCGACCATGGTCCCGGAGTGGCCGCAGAGCACCTGGCACGTCTCGGCGAGCCGTTCTTCCGCGCCCCTGGACAAAGCAGTACGGGCCACGGACTGGGCCTGGCCATCGCCCGGCGAGCAGCGGAACGCCTGGGCGGCAGCCTGGTGCTGAGCAACCATGCACAAGGCGGATTGCTGGCCAGCCTGCTGCTGCCCCTCGAATAGGCCAAAAAAAACGGGAATCCATCATTGGATTCCCGCAATGCAAAGCGGCCGCAGCCGCTTCAACCTCACCTGCGTTTGCTAAAAACGCCCATCCAGCATGGCAAACCCACCCGGGTATGTCCGTTGCGCTTTGTTGACCGATTGCAAAGAAATGTAAGTAGCCACGCACTGGCCGATACACGCTCGACAGGTGACAATCCACCGATGTCTCTACCCTATCCTTCCCATTGCCTGCCCTGCCCTCTGCCCTGGCACCTGCCGAGCGAACTAGGCAGCCTGGCGCTGCAGGCCTGCCGCTATCCGCCGACCCTGCCACTGCAGGACTTCGCCGACTGCGCAATCCACCTACCCACGCGCCTGGCGCAGGCGTCCAGCAAGCGCCAGGCGGAATACCTGGCGGGACGCTGTTGCGCACGCGCGGCACTCGCCGCACTGGGCTGCCCGGGCTGGGATGCCCCGCAACAGGCCAGCGGCGCTCCCGCCTGGCCAACCGGCAGGATTGCCAGCATCAGCCATGGCCAGGGCTGGGCACTGGCCGTGGCGGCCCGGCAAACACACTGGCAAGCCATTGGTCTTGATGTGGAGCGCTGCCTATCGACACAGCGCAGCGAGCGCCTGCTGCGCCAACTGCTTACCCCGGCGGAAATCAGCCGTCTGCCCGCACACCCCGAACACCGCGCCAGGCAGATCACATTGAGTTTTTCCGCCAAGGAAAGTCTGTACAAGGCCCTGCACCCGCTGTGCGGCGTGTCGTTCTTCTTTCAGGACGCCGAGCTCGTGGCGGCAGCTGATGGTCAATTGCGCCTGCGCCTGCTGCGCGACCTGCACGACGACTGGCTGCACGGGCGGGAGCTGCAAGGTTATTACTGGGCGCTGGAAGACAGCCTGGTCACCCTGGTGGTCAGTCCGGCGTCTGTTCAGCCGCCTGGCAACGTGGCCAGATCAGGCTGAAACGCGCTCCGCCCAACCCCTGGCTGGCGCCCACCAGGGCGCGCCCAGCGTGCCAATAGATAATCCGCCGGACAATCGACAGGCCCAGGCCGTGGCCACCGGAGGCCCGCGTGCGGCTGTCATCCAGGCGAATGAACGGGGTGAACAGGCGCTGCCAGTCGCTTTCCGGCACACCCGGACCGTCATCCTCCACATCGATACGGCAACGCCGTGGGCCAATCTGATAGCTCACCTGCACGCAGGTTTCCGCATGGCGCATGGCATTGCTGACCAGATTCTGCAGGGCGCGGCGCAGATAACGCGGCTCCGCCTCGACCCAGGCACCCTGCTCTGGATCGTCGCCACAGGTGCCGACCTGCAAGTGGACACTGGCACGCAGTGGTGCCAACTCATCAAGCACCTGTTCGATCAGCTCGCGCAGGTTCAAACGACTGAAATGCAACGCCGGGGTACCCTGCTCCAGGCGCGCATAGACCAGCATCTCGTCAACCAGCTTGTCCAGCTCCTGAATATCACCGTCCATGCCATCCAGATAGCTGCGTCGCTGTTGATCATTGCTGGCGTCGGCAATCATCTCCAGGCCGAAACGCAAGCGCGCTACAGGCGTACGTAGCTCATGGGAAACCGCACGCACCAGCTCGCGCTGGATGGACAGCAGGCGCTGTAGCTGCTCGGCCATGTCGTTGAAGGCACCGGCCAGGCGACCCACCGCATCGCTGTCATCCGCAGCAACCCGCGCCTCCAGGCGGCCACTGGCAATCTGCGCGGCTGCCGCCGCCAGGCCCTGCAGACGACGCTCCAGCTGGCGCACCAGCAGGTAGGTGATCACCCCGATCAGGGTCAGGCCAATCGCACCAATCAGCAACAACAGATGGGTGGGATAAGGGTTCATCTGATAGATCGGCCCGGCTTCCAATACCCAGGGCGTCTCGACGATCCCCGCCAGCACGCGCATACCATCGGCGCCCTTGTTGAGGGTCATCACCGTGTCGCCTTCATCGATGCGCCGGCGCTGATCATCATCTACATCCAGGTCAGCCAACTCGACCAGGCGCAGCTCGTAGCCAAAGCCCTTGTCATCGTGCAACTGGCGTAGGCGCTGCGGCTGCTCCTCGGCAGGATGCCGGCGCAATTCATCGATCAGCAGGTACAGGGTGGCCCGCGCCAGCTGTTCGCTGATCTGCTGCACATCGGCACTCAGCACCAGGCGCTCATCAGTCGGCAACAGGCTGTGGATCAATACACCATGCGCGCCAGTGGGCTCCACCAGCACGCGCCCTCGCTGCAGCTGCTTACGCTGGCTGTTATCGAGGGTCAGCCGATCAATACGTTCCAATTGCAGGGGCACACCCAACAGACGCGACCAAAGCGCCAGGGCACGCCGCCGCTCCACCGGGGTCAGCTCACGCAGGTTGTCGGCCATCAGGCGAAAGGTGCCGTTGGCGAGGTTTTCCCGGTAATTGTCGACGCGCACCTGGTTGACCAGCTGCAAGGTGGCAAAGCCCAGCAGCGCAACCAGCACCAGTACCGCCAGCAGCCCCCCGTAAACACGCAGGAAGATCGAGTTCATTGCGCCTCGGCCACGAACAGATAGCCCTTGCTGCGCACGGTCTTGATCAGTCGCGGATGCATGGGGTCATCGCCGATCTTCGGGCGGATGCGCGAGATACGCACATCGATGGAGCGATCCTGGCCGTCGTACTCGATACCGCGCAGGGCGTTGAAGATTTCCTCGCGCGACAGGATGCGCCCGGCATTGGCCGCCAGCAGCCAGAGCAGATCGAACTCGGCACTGGTCAGCTCGATACTCTGCCCGGCCAGCCAAGCCTCCCGCATGCCCTGGTCGATCTGCAGCGCACCGAACTGCAGGCGGCGCTGCGGCTCGCCAGACACGTCGAGACTGGCACCCTGCTGCTCGCTACGCCGCAACAGGGCACGAATGCGCGCCAGCAGCACGCGCGGGCGTACCGGCTTGCACACATAGTCATCGGCGCCCAGCTCCAGGCCCAGCACCTGGTCAAGGTCATCGGTTCGCGCGGTCAGCATGAGAATCGCCCCCGTATAGGCCGGACGCAACTTGCGGCAGATGCTCAGGCCATCCTCGCCAGGCAGCATGAGATCCAGCACCACCAGGTCAGGCTGTTCCGCAAGAATGCGCTGCACCGCGCGCGCGCCATCGCCCTCGATGGCCACGTCCAGGCCATTGCCCTGCAGGTAATCACGGGTCAACTCGGCGAGGCGCAGGTCATCCTCGACAATCAGGATACGACCGGCCTGTACTGCATGGGTCATGCCTTGCTTCCTCCAGGAGCGGAATGCGGCATTGTAACAACGCCACACAACGACAGGTGCGGCTCCTGCACAGGAGTTTTTTCGCCATCCTTGCGGCCCTTGCTACACGCTGCAGCAGCCCTGCGCTCGCGCCATCCATCCCCACGCCACGCACAACAAATCCACACCTTATCCACAGATATTTTTATCAGTTCATGACTTGCATCATTGTCGAGCAAACACTATCTTGTGCCTCGCAAAGCAAAACTCACTAGATATTGTGTTTAGCACTCAGCAAGTCGCTTGACGACAGTGCACGCATCCGCACCTGTCAGGCACCTTGCAGACATGCACCGCATGGCTCGCCGGGCCATGCGCAGGCCACGGAAGGCTCAGGCAATGCCTCCCCCTTTCGTCCTGTTCACCGCACCAGGCACGTCCTGCGTCGGCAAGCGGCCCTTTGTCCATTGCTCTTACCTTGCCCATGGAGAACCCCATGCACACTGACAACCAGCAGCCTTCCGGCAGCGCCACGGCCCCCTTTGCCGACCTGCCCGCCAGCGACGAGCTGCGCGTCAATGCCCCCGGCCAACTGCGCGTGATCAAGCGCAATGGCAGCGTGGTGCCATACACCGACGACAAGATCAGCGTGGCCATCAGCAAGGCATTCCTCGCCGTGGAAGGCGGCACTGCCGCCGCTTCCTCGCGTATCCACGACACCGTGGCACGCCTGACCGCACAGGTCACTGCCACCTTCCGGCGTCGCCTGCCCTCCGGTGGCACCCTGCATATCGAAGATATCCAGGACCAGGTGGAACTGGCCCTGATGCGCGCCGGCGAGCACAAGGTTGCCCGCGACTACGTTCTGTACCGTGAAGCCCATGCACAGGCCCGCAAGAGCCGCCAGGCCAACATCAGCCAGGCACACCCAAGCATACGGGTCAGCCATCCCGATGGCAGCCAGAGCCCCCTGGATCTGGGCCGCCTGCGCACCATCATCAGCGAAGCCTGCGAAGGCCTCAGCGAAGTGGATGCCGGGCTGATTGAGCGTGAGAGCCTGAAGAACCTCTACGACGGTGTCGCCGAGAAAGACGTCAATACCGCTCTGGTCATGACCGCGCGAACCCTGGTCGAGCGTGAGCCCAACTACAGCTATGTCACGGCGCGCCTGCTGCTCGATACCCTGCGCGGCGAAGCACTGAGCTTCCTTGGCATTGCCGGCAGCGCCACCCATCACGAAATGGCCAGCCGCTACGCAGAAGCCCTGCCAGCCTATATCGTCAAGGGGGTGGAGCTGGAACTGCTTGATCCTCGCCTGGCCAGCTTCGACCTGCAGCGACTGGCCAAGGCACTCGACCACCAGCGTGATCAACAGTTCGCCTACCTCGGCCTGCAGACCCTTTACGATCGCTACTTCCTGCACAAGGATGACGTGCGCTTCGAGCTGCCGCAGATCTTCTTCATGCGCGTCGCCATGGGCCTGGCCATCGAGGAGCCGCAGAAGGAAGAGCGCGCCATCGAGTTCTACAACCTGCTCTCCTCGTTCGACTACATGGCCTCCACGCCGACCCTGTTCAACGCCGGCACCCTGCGTCCGCAGCTCTCCAGCTGCTACCTGACCACAGTACCGGACGACCTGGGCGGCATCTACAGCGCCCTGCGCGACAACGCCCTGCTGAGCAAATTCGCCGGCGGCCTGGGCAACGACTGGACCCCGGTGCGCGCCCTGGGCGCCTACATCAAGGGCACCAACGGCAAGAGCCAGGGCGTGGTGCCCTTCCTCAAGGTGGTCAACGACACCGCGGTGGCGGTCAACCAGGGCGGCAAGCGCAAGGGCGCGGTCTGCGCCTACCTGGAGACCTGGCACCTGGATATCGAAGAATTCCTCGAACTGCGCAAGAACACCGGTGACGACCGTCGCCGTACCCACGACATGAACACCGCCAACTGGATTCCCGACCTGTTCATGAAGCGCGTGTTCGACGACGGCCCCTGGACCCTGTTCAGCCCCTCCGATGTGCCCGATTTGCACGACCTGACCGGCAAGGCCTTCGAAGAGCGCTACGAGTACTACGAAGCCATGGCCGGCTACGGCAAGCTCAAGCTGCACAAGACCATCGCCGCCAAGGACCTGTGGCGCAAGATGCTCTCGATGCTGTTCGAGACAGGCCACCCGTGGATCACCTTCAAGGACCCGTGCAACCTGCGCAGCCCGCAACAGCACGTCGGCGTGGTGCACAGCTCCAACCTGTGCACCGAGATCACCCTGAACACCTCGCCCGACGAGATTGCCGTGTGCAACCTGGGCTCGGTGAACCTGCCGCAGCACATCGTCGACGGCAAGCTCGACCTGGAGAAACTGCGCCGCACCGTCAGCACGGCCGTGCGCATGCTGGATAACGTCATCGACATCAACTACTACTCGGTACCCCAGGCACGCAACTCCAACCTCAAGCACCGTCCGGTCGGCCTCGGCCTGATGGGCTTCCAGGATGCCCTGTACCTGCAGCAACTGGCCTACGGCTCGCAGGCTGCCGTGGAGTTCGCCGACCGCTCGATGGAAGCCATCAGCTACTTCGCCATCCAGGCCTCCTGCGAGCTGGCCGAGGAGCGCGGCGCCTACGAGAGCTTCGAAGGTTCGCTGTGGAGCCAGGGCATCCTGCCGCTGGACTCGCAGCAGATCCTCATCGAGCAGCGCGGCCAGAAGTACATCGAGGTCGACCTCTCCGAGTCGCTGGACTGGGCACCGTTGCGCGAGCGCGTGAAAAAAGGCATCCGCAACTCCAACATCATGGCCATCGCGCCGACCGCGACCATCTCCAACATCGTCGGCGTCTCGCAGTCGATCGAGCCGACCTATCAGAACCTCTATGTGAAGTCGAACCTCTCCGGCGAGTTCACCGTGATCAACCCCTACCTGGTACGTGATCTCAAGGCACGCGTCCTGTGGGATGCGGTCATGGTCAACGACCTCAAGTACTACGACGGCTCCCTGCAGCAGATCGAGCGCATTCCTCAGGATCTCAAGGAACGCTACGCCACCGCCTTCGAAGTCGAACCGCGCTGGATAGTCGACGCCGCCAGCCGCCGCCAGAAGTGGCTCGACCAGGCACAGTCGCTGAACCTGTATATCGCCGGTGCATCAGGCAAGAAGCTAGACGTCACCTATCGCATGGCCTGGTACCGGGGCCTGAAGACCACCTACTACCTCCGCGCCCTGGCGGCGACCAGTACCGAGAAGTCGACCATTACCACCGGCGCGCTCAATACCGTATCCAGCGGTGGCGAAGCATCGCTACAGGCCGCCGGGCCGGCACCGGTGCCCAAGGCCTGCAGCATTGACAACCCGGACTGCGAAGCCTGCCAGTGAGGCAAGCGGCAGCCTGCGTTGTCCGCAGAGATAACGCAGGCCCCAACACATTGCGCTGTTGTGCAGCCACGCAACAGCAACCAACAGCCGACCGGCCCGCCGGTCCCCACAAGGAGCTACTCACATGCTGAGCTGGGACGAATTCACCAAACCCGAAGACCAGGCCGCCCCCTTGCAAGCCGCCCTGCCGGTCAATACGCCAGACAGCCACAGCGATGCCAGCGTCAGCCAGGCCCGTGCCGTCAGTGCCGATGACTCAGCCGCCGTGGCTCGCGCCAAAGCTGCGCTCAATGAACTGGATATCCAGGAAGGCCTGGATGACCTGGAAGGCGCCGGTGCGCGCGTACGCGTCGACGAAAAACGCATGATCAACTGTCGCGCCGACCTCAACCAGCTGGTGCCCTTCAAATATGACTGGGCCTGGCAAAAATACCTGGACGGTTGCGCCAACCACTGGATGCCGCAGGAGGTCAACATGACCGCCGACATCGCCCTGTGGAAAAGTGCCGACGGCCTCTCCGAAGATGAGCGGCGCATCGTCAAACGTAACCTTGGCTTCTTCTCCACCGCCGACAGCCTGGTGGCCAACAACCTGGTGCTGGCCGTCTACCGCCTGATCACCAACCCCGAATGCCGCCAGTACATCCTCCGTCAGGCCTTCGAGGAAGCGATCCACACCCACGCCTACCAGTACTGCATCGAATCGCTGGGCATGGACGAGGGCGAGATTTTCAACATGTACCACGAGATCCCCAGCGTCGCGAAAAAGGCCAGCTGGGGCCTCAAGTACACCCGCTCGATCTCCGACCCCACCTTCCAGACGGGCACCCCGGAAACCGATCGACAGTTTCTCAAGAACCTAATCGCCTACTACTGCGTACTGGAAGGCATCTTCTTCTACTGCGGCTTCACCCAGATCCTCTCGATGGGCCGCCGCAACAAGATGACCGGCACCGCCGAACAGTTCCAGTACATCCTGCGTGATGAATCCATGCACCTGAATTTCGGCATCGACATGATCAACCAGATCAAGATCGAGAACCCGCACCTGTGGGATGCCGCCATGAAGGACGAAGCGACGCAGATGATCCTGCAGGGCACCCAGCTGGAAATCGAATACGCACGCGACACCATGCCGCGCGGCGTGTTGGGCATGAACGCCGCGATGATGGAGGACTACCTCAAATTCATTGCCAACCGCCGCCTGACGCAGATTGGCCTGAAGGAAGAGTACCCGGGCACCACCAATCCCTTCCCGTGGATGAGCGAAATCATGGATCTAAAGAAAGAGAAGAACTTCTTCGAGACCCGCGTGATCGAGTATCAGACCGGGGGCGCGCTGAGCTGGGACTGATCAGACCTGCACCGGCAATGCGCTTCCCCCCTGTCGGGAGCGCATTGTGCCTAACGGCAATTGCCCGCGCAGCCGTTGCGGGCACAGGCAGGTGCTTCGGGATTTTTCAGCACCCGGCTGTTGACCACACCAGCCGCACTCAATAAACGGGTTACCGGCGCCTCATCGGCAATCGCCGGATCAGCCGGCAAGCCACCCGCACTCCGCAACTCCCCCCAGGTACGCGGCTGCAACGTCATGCCATGCCGTACTTCATAGACCTGGCCATTGGCCTCACAGCGATAGTCATAGGTTGGCATGCATAGAACTCCTCTAGGTACAGACTGTGATCGAGGTATTTTAGTCGGCGCGATGTGTACCGCGCAGCCTTGTATCGTGAACGATTAAACTACCCTCACACGCCTTAGTAGAAACGACCTGTCCCGATGTTCACCTTACTGCACCTTAATACGCCACCTGCGGAGTCGATGAAGAGCCAGTTACTGCAGATGGTCGTGGACTATTTCAGCGACCTCAGCCCGCTACCGTTGCAACCACAGCGGATGCGATAAACCTGAGGAAGAGACTGCTCAGGCAACACAAAGCCCGGCAATGTGCGCCAAGGATACGGATTGCAAAGGCGACCGCATCTGCGAAAGCGGACAGTGCATCTCCCCATCGGCACAGCCCCTGGCAGCACCAAAGCCCGAACTGCTCCAACCTGCTGCCCCCAGTGTTGCCTATGAATCTGTCCTGGTTTCTGGTGAAGAAGCAGGCCCTTTCACCGTCACCGCCATGGACAGTGGAAACGCCATTACTTACCAATCCAGAGCCGGCGTTATGAACCTTCTGGAGTCAGTCGTTGAATACGCCGACAGTACTGGCTACGTCACAATCGAAAAGGCTTATGCCTTCGGACCTAACAAGTACGTGCTGATTGTCTCTACGGGAGAAAACGGCATGTCCTGCCCTGCGACAACCTACGTCCTGAGTTTCGACACCCAAAGCGAGCATGTGGACGGTAAAGCCAGCATTGATGGCTGCTCAGAGGAAGTCGAAAGCTTCGCTGAAGGCAACAAACTGAGCATCAAGAAAGAAGGTGAGACCACTGTCGTTTTCAACGGCAAGGTGATGTAACCCAGCATTACCAACCATCTCTGCCCGGTATTGCCGGGTCAATCCCTCCCCAAACACTCTGTGAAGGCTGTCTTCACAGGGTGTTTTTTATGCCTGAGAGGTAGCCCTGCGCCTAGTCAGCACCAGAGGCGTCCCCGCGAGGACTGACTGCAGATTCGTAAGCAAGGTATTGGAAGTCCGGACGCTGCGGCAGCCGTAGGACCTTCGTGATTACACACCCTTGATCACCACAAGGGTGATCAGGGGTTGTTCAGCTGCTCTGCATTAAATGATCGCCCTTAATCAGGCGTTCACCCAATCCTCGACGCGCAAACCTGGAACTCGCTCGAACTCACGAAGATTATTCGTGACCAGAATCAGTCCCTGGGCACGTGCGTGTCCTGCAATCATCTGATCATACGGGCCAATAGGCTTGCCGATACGAGCCAACTCAGCTCGCAATTGCCCGGAATGAGCCGCTGCCTGAGCGTCGTAAGGCAGTACTTCCAGGCGCGCAGCGAAACCTTCAACGTCCGCCAGATTACGCTCGGGATTAGCGGACTTCTCGGCGCCGTAAATAAGCTCCATCAGGGTGACAGTGCTGATGCTCAGCTGCCCTGAATGGCGCTTGAAGGCTTCCCGCACCTGCTCAGGGCGATTCTTGATCGTGAAAATGCACATGTTGGTATCAAGCATGTACTTCAGCATCAGAACGCATCCCGCTCTTGATCTGCAGGCTGCTCGCGATCCGCCATGTAGTCAGCGGTCACACCTTCGCCATCGAACCAGACGTCCCAGGCCTCGCCTGCCGGCGTGATGATTCGGGCTCGACCAACTACCACTACATCCACCCGCTTCACATCCTCAGGCAGCGCAACCGCCTTGGGCAAACGCACCGCCTGACTGCGGTTGCTCTGAAAAACTGCACCTTGTTCCATGGAAACCTCCCCGGGATATGCCTTGCGTATAGCCCATTGTGTCAATCAAGCGGGATATGTCAACGGCATATCCCCAACTAGCCATCCACCTACCACCATAACCGCCCGGTCAGCCTTGTGCTGGCTGGGCGTTTTTATGCCTGCAGGAGAAACATGATGAAAGCTACTTCATTGAATCGCAGCACCAGCAGCAAGTCCCGCCCCGCCCTGCGCCTGGTAAGCACCAAGGAGCTGCCACGCGAGGACTGGCTGCAGATCCGCAAGCAAGGCATCGGCAGTTCTGACGCTGCGGCTGCGGTCGGTCTGAACCCCTACAAGTCGCAGCTGGAACTCTGGATGGAGAAGACCGGTCGCGATGCTGGTATGCCCAAGGCTGATCCTCAGGATGAGGAAAGCCCGATGTACTGGGGCAACGTGCTGGAGCCCAT
>VFQM010000365.1_pt1 | contig 52136 bp, 45 predicted proteins | sample 3512391 | NCBI WGS metagenome assembly VFQM01 (sample SAMN10412369, study PRJNA504923) | tailings metagenome | isolation source: Replicate 1 from Balatoc abandoned mine | place: Philippines | reverse complement strand
CCCGTTCGACGAGATTGCCGTCGAAGAGGCCGTGCGGCTGAAGGAGAAGGGCGTGATCACGGAGATCATCGCGGTCTCGTGCGGCGTCACGCAGTGCCAGGAGACGCTGCGCACGGCGATGGCCATCGGCGCCGACCGCGCCATCCTCGTCGAGTGTGCCGACGAACTGCAGCCGCTGGCCGTGGCCAAGCTGCTGAAGGCGCTGGTCGACAAGGAACAGCCCGGCCTGGTGATCCTGGGCAAGCAGGCCATCGACGACGACTGCAACCAGACCGGGCAGATGCTGGCAGCTCTCGCCGGCCTGCCGCAGGGCACGTTCGCCAGCAAGATCGAAATCGCCGACGGTGCGGCCACCGTCACGCGCGAAGTCGACGGCGGATCCGAGTCGCTGAAGCTGACGCTGCCGGCCGTGGTCACCACCGACCTGCGCCTGAACGAGCCGCGCTACGTGACGCTGCCCAACATCATGAAGGCCAAGAAGAAGCAGCTCGACGTGGTCAAGCCCGCCGACCTGGGCGTGGACGTGACGCCGCGCATCAAGACGCTGAAGGTGGAAGAACCCCCGAAGCGCGGCGCCGGCATCAAGGTGCCCGACGTGGCGACCCTGGTGAACAAGCTCAAGAACGAAGCGAAGGTGATCTGAGATGGCCGTCCTGGTTTTTGCTGAACACGACAACGCCACCATCAAGGGCGCGACGCTCAACACCGTGACCGCGGCGCTCGCCTGCGGTGGTGACGTGCACGTGCTGGTGGCTGGCGCCGACGCCGGCGCCGCCGCGGCGGCTGCCGCGCAGATCGCCGGCGTGGCCAAGGTGCTGCACGCCGATGCGGCAGGCCTGAACCACGGCGTGGCCGAGAACGCTGCCGCGCAGGTGGTGGCCATCGCCAAGGGCTACAGCCACATCCTGTTCCCGGCCACGGCCAGCGGCAAGAACATCGCGCCGCGCGTGGCCGCGCTGCTGGACGTGGCGCAGATCAGCGACGCCACCAAGGTTGTCAGCGCCGACACCTTCGAGCGCCCGATCTACGCCGGCAACGCCATCGCCACGGTGCAGAGCAGCGACGCGATCAAGGTCATCACCGTGCGCACGACCGGCTTCGACGCCGCGGCGGCCAGCGGTGGCAGCGCCGCGGTCGAGACCATCGCCGCGGTCGCCGACGGCGGAAGCAGCAGCTTCCTGGGCAGCGAGATCGCCAAGAGCGACCGCCCCGAGCTCACCGCCGCGAAGATCATCGTCTCCGGCGGGCGTGCACTGGGCAGCAGCGACAAGTTCAACGAAGTGCTGATGCCCCTGGCCGACAAGCTGGGTGCGGCACTCGGCGCCAGCCGCGCCGCGGTGGATGCGGGCTACGCACCCAACGACTGGCAGGTCGGGCAGACCGGCAAGATCGTCGCGCCGCAGCTGTACATCGCCGCCGGCATCAGCGGCGCCATCCAGCACCTGGCGGGCATGAAGGACTCCAAGGTGATCGTCGCGATCAACAAGGACCCCGAGGCGCCGATCTTCAGCGTTGCCGACTACGGCCTGGAGGCCGACCTGTTCACGGCCGTGCCGGAGCTGACCGGCAGCCTCTGAGTCGCAAGACCCTGCAGGGCGCCCTTCGCGGCGCCCTTGTTCCATCTGGAGACACCACATGACGTACCGAGCCCCCGTCAAGGACATGCTGTTCGTGATGCAGGAACTCGCAGGCATCGATGCCGTGGCCACGCTGCCCGGCCACGAGGATGCCGGCTACGACACCGCCGCCGCGGTGCTGGAAGAGAGCGCCAAGCTTGCCGAAGACGTGATCGCGCCGCTGAACTGGGCGGGTGACCAGAACCCGTCGTCGTTCCATGGCGGCGAGGTGCGCACCACGCCCGGCTTCAAGCAGGCATTCCGCCAGTACGCCGAAGGTGGCTGGCAGGGCCTGCAGCACCCGGCCGAGTTTGGCGGCCAGGGCCTGCCCAAGCTGATCCATGCGGCCTGCAGCGAGATGGTCAACAGCGCCAACCTCAGCTTCGCGCTGTGCCCGCTGCTGACCGACGGCGCGATCGAGGCGCTGCTGACGGCAGGCTCGCCCGAGCAGCAGGCCACCTACCTGCCGAAGATGATCGACGGCTCGTGGACGGGCTCGATGAACCTCACCGAGCCGCAGGCCGGCAGCGACCTGAGCATGGTGCGCACGCGCGCCGAGCCGCAGCCCGACGGCAGCTACAAGCTCTTCGGCACCAAGATCTACATCACCTACGGCGAGCACGACATGGCGGACAACATCGTCCACCTGGTGCTGGCCCGCGTGGTCGGCGCACCCGAGGGCGTGAAGGGCATCAGCCTGTTCATCTGCCCGAAGGTGCTGGTGGACGGCCCGAACAAGGGCAAGCGCAACGACGTGCACTGCGTCAGCATCGAGCACAAGCTGGGCATCAAGGCGAGCCCCACCGCCGTGCTGCAGTACGGTGACAACGGCGGCGCGGAGGCCTACCTCATCGGCCAGGAAAACCGCGGCCTGGAGTACATGTTCATCATGATGAACGCGGCGCGCTTCGGCGTCGGCGTGCAGGGCATCGCGCTGGCCGAGCGGGCGTACCAGAAGGCCGTGGCCTATGCGCGCGACCGCGTGCAGAGCCGCCCGGTGGACGGCAGCCTGCCCGGTGCGGCAGCCATCATCCACCACCCCGACGTGCGCCGCATGCTGATGACGATGCGCGCCCACACCGAAGGCTGCCGCGCGATGGCGCTGGTGGCCGCGGCCGCCTTCGATGCCGCGCACAAGCACCCCGACGCCGAAGTGCGGCAGCAGAACCAGCGCTTCTACGAGTTCATGGTGCCGCTCGTGAAGGGCTTGTCCACCGAGATGAGCCTGGACGTGGCGAGCCTGGGCGTGCAGGTGCACGGCGGCATGGGCTTCATCGAGGAAACCGGCGCGGCGCAGTACCTGCGCGACGCGAAGATCCTGTCGATCTACGAAGGCACGACCGCGATCCAGGCCAACGACTTGGTGGGCCGCAAGACCGCACGCGACGGCGGCGCCACCGCACGCGCCATCGCAGCGCAGATCGAGGCGACCGAGAAGCAACTGGCCGAGCGCCCCAGCGCCGCCGGCCGCGCGATGGCGCGCCGCCTGGCCGCGGGCCGGCAGGCTTTCCTGGACGTGGTGGACTTCGTTGCCGGCCAGACCAAGGCCAGCCCCAATGCCGTGTTCGCGGGCAGCGTGCCGTACCTGATGCTGGCCGGCACCGTGGTGGCCGGTTGGCAGATGGCGCGGGCGCTGATCGCCGCCGAAGACGCGCTGGTCGCCGGCCGCGACACGGCCTTCATGCAAGCCAAGATCGCCACCGCGCGCTTCTACGGCGACCACATCCTCAACAAGGCCACCGCCCTGCGCGACAGCATCGTCGAAGGTTCGGAAGCCGTCACCGCCCTGGCCCTGGAGTCCTTCTGATGGCACTGCCCGCAATCCTGCAACACCTGTCGCTGCCGGTCATCGGCTCGCCGCTGTTCATCATCAGCAACCCCAAGCTGGTGATCGCGCAGTGCCAGGCCGGCATCGTCGGCTCGATGCCGTCGCTGAATGCGCGGCCCGCGAGCCAGCTCGACGAGTGGCTGGCCGAGATCACCGAGACGCTGGCGGCCTGGGACCGCGACCACCCGAACCAGAAGGCGGCGCCGTTCGCCATCAACCAGATCGTGCACAAGAGCAACGACCGGCTCGAACACGACATGGAAGTCTGCGCCAAGTACAAGGTGCCGATCGTCATCACCAGCCTGGGCGCGCGCACCGACGTCAACGACGCCGTGCACGCCTGGGGCGGCATCGTGCTGCACGACATCATCAACAACATGTTCGCGCACAAGGCCATCGAGAAGGGCGCTGACGGCCTGATCGCGGTGGCGGCCGGCGCCGGCGGCCATGCCGGCGTGAAGAGCCCGTTCGCGCTGATCCAGGAGATCCGCGAGTGGTTCGACGGCCCGCTGGCGCTCAGCGGCGCCATCGCCACCGGCGACGCGGTGCTGGCCGCGCGCGCGATGGGCGCCGACCTGGCCTACATCGGCTCGGCATTCATCGCAACAGACGAAGCGCGGGCGTCGGACGCCTACAAGCAGTGCATCGTCGACAGCAACAGCGACGAGATCGTCTACTCGAGCCTCTTCACCGGCGTGCATGGCAACTACCTGAAGCCGTCGGTGCGTGCGGCCGGCATGGACCCCGACAACCTGCCCGAGAGCGACCCCAGCAAGATGAGCTTCGGCGGCGACGCCAAGAAGGCCTGGAAGGACATCTGGGGCTGCGGCCAGGGCATCGGCGCGGTGAAGGCGGTGGTGCCTGCGGCGGAACTGGTGGCGCGCCTGCAGCGCGAGTACGCCGCCGCACGCGCACGGGTGCTCTGAGCATGGTGGCCGCCGGCACCGTGCGCCAGGTCGTCCGCAACGCCAGCGTCTTCGACAGCGCCGCGGGCTGCATGCGCCCGGGCAGCACCATCGTCATCGAAGGCGACCGCATCGCCACGGTGACGCAGGAGCCGCTGCGGGTGGACGACGCGGCCCGGGTCATCGACGTCGGCGGCCGTGCCGTGCTGCCCGGCTTGATCGATGCCCACGTGCACGTGGTGGCGGCCTCGCACGACCTGGTCGGGCTGGCGATGCAGCCGGCATCGCTGGTGACGGCGCAGAGCAGCACCATCCTGCGCGAGATGCTGCACCGCGGTTTCACGACCGTGCGCGACGCCGCCGGCGCCGACCACGGCCTGCGCAGCGCCGTGGAGCGCGGAATCTTCGAGGGCCCGCGCCTGTTCATCGCTGGCGCGCCGATCTCGCAGACCGGCGGCCACGCCGACATGCGCCCGCAGGGCGTGAAGTCACGCGAGATGTTCTGCAGCTGCGCCGGGCTGGGCCTGATCGGCGCGATTGCCGACGGTGTTGGCGAGGTGCGCCGCGCCGTGCGCGAGCAGGTGCGGCAGGGCGCCAACCACATCAAGATCATGGCCGGCGGCGGCATCAGCAGCCCCACCGACCCGCTGGAAGGCACGCAGTTCTCGATGGACGAGCTGCGCGCCGCGGTCGAGGAAGCCGAGGCCGCGAACCTCTACGCGCTGGCCCACGCCTATTCGCCGCGCGCCGTGACGCGGGCGGTGCAGGCCGGCGTGCGCAGCATCGAACACGGCAACCTGATCGACGAAGCCACCGCGCGCGTGATGAAGAGCCACGGCGCCTACCTCGTCCCCACGCTGTCGACCTACGCGGCGCTGGCCGACGAAGGCACGCGCCTGGGCTGGAGCGAGGCGATGCTGGACAAGCTGCAGATGGTGAAGGACCGCGGCCTGGATGCCGTGCGCATCGCGCGTGCCGAAGGTGTGCCGGTGGTCTTCGGCACCGACCTGCTGGGCCACATGCACGGCCGCCAGCCGGGCGAATTCGATCTGCGCGCCGCGGCCATGCCGCCGGCCGAGGCGCTGCAGAGCGCCACCATCGTGGCCGCGCGGCTGATGCGCCAGGAAGGCCGCATCGGCCAGCTGGTGGCGGGCGCCTGGGCCGACCTGCTGGTGGTCGACGGCGACCCGATGCAGTCGCTGGCGATGCTGGCGGCGCCCGAGCAGGGCATCCGCCTGCTGATGCAGGGCGGGCGCGTCGTGCGCAGCGGCCTGGGCGGCGCTACTTCAGCGTGAGCGGCAGCAGGCCGTAGCTGCGCATCTCGTGGTTCGGCGGTGTGCCTGCGATGAAGGCGCGCCCGAGTTCGTACACCTGGGGCTCGAGCACCAGCCCGCGGTGCAGCAGGGCGCGCCCGGCGGCGTCGACGAACACGGTGGCGTTCACCGTGTCGCGTGGCAGCGCAGGCAATTGCGCACGGCCCTCGTCAGGAGAGACCGTGTGCACAGTCAGCTGCTGGCCCAGCGCGCGGCGGCTGAACTGCTGGTAGTAGCTGTGCCAGTCGCCGTAGGCCTCGGAGGCCAGCAACCTCTGATTCGTCTGATCGACCAGCACCGCGACGAACGCGCGCCCGCGGTGCAGATCGGCGGCGATGCCCGTTGCCGCGGCAGGCGGCGCCTGTGCGGCGGCACCGCCGGCCGGCGCCAGCGGTGCGCAGGCGCTGCCCAGGCACAGCAGCAAGACCACGAACAGCCGTCGCAGGAGACTTGTCATGCCGTGCGCAGCGGGTGCTGGGCCGCGAAGGAGCGCTGGGCGAAGTAGAACGAATGCACGTAGTCGTCGCTGCTGGCCTGCACCGGGTCGTCGAAGTGCGGTGGGTCGGCATCACCGAAGTCTCCTCCCCAACGCAGGGACGCGGCCTTCACGGCCTGGATGAAGTCCTTGGCGCCCTGGGTCTCGGTGCCGGCGAAGTACATGGCCGAGGTGTTGACGGTCGTGCCGTCGAGGATGTTCAGATCGACGGCATGGCCGATCAGGTGCTGTGAGTTCGTCGCCGGCGCCACCACGGCCCCCGAGACCGGCAGGTTCTGCACGCGGAAGGCCTGGTTGATGCGCAGCGTCACCTTGGCGCCCTTGGCTGCGGTGTTCAGCGTCTGCACCCCGGCCACGAAGTCCTGGTGCACCAGCATCTCGTTGGCGCCAGGCGAGGGGTAGTCCAGTACCGTGAACGTGCTGGACAAGGTGATTTCGGACAGGTTGCCCAGCGACAACCGCACCAGCGGACTCGTCAGCACGCAACCTCCCTGCAGCCAGCTGCGCAGCTCCAGCAGCGTGGCCAGGCGCACGAAGCCGTCGATCTGCACGCCCGTGGGTGCCGTGTACGTCTCCAGCGTGCCGTGCAGTTCCTCGGTGCCGGGCGCCACGCGCAGCCGCGTGGCGATGCGGCCCAGATACCACTGGAAGCGGCGCACCGCGTCCTGCGTCTTGCGTCCGAAGTCGCCGTCGGGCGTGGCGCTCATCGCGCCCATCGCCACCAGGGCCTGCTGCAGTTGCCGCACGGGTTCGCCGGCCAATGCGGCGCGTGCCTGGCCGCCCCAGATGCCGCGCGCATCGCTGTCACCGCGCTGGAGCGTGATGCTGCCATGCGTGTTCGCGAGTGCGTCCAGGTCCAACGTGGTGGGGGTGGTGCTCGTCAAGGACCCTCCTGCGCCACAGGGTGGCGTGACGCAGGGTCAGACTAGCACCGGCAGGCCGGGCGCGGCACGCGCGACATCGCCAACGCTGTTGACGTGTCGCGCCTGGTGCCGCGCTCAGCCCGGCATCACTTCACCGAGGTGAAGCGCGCTTCCGGACGATCGTCCGAACGGTGCACGGTGCTGACACCGGCCTTCATCGCCCAGGGGCGCATCTGGTGGTGCAGAGGGATCAGCAGCACTTCGTCCTTGATGCGCAGCAGCGCCTCTCGGACCATGGCGTTGCGCTTGGTGACGTCGGTCTCGCTCTTCATCGCGTCGGTCAGGCGGTCGACCACGGGGTCGCTGATCTTCGAGAAGTTGAAGTTGCCGTCAGCGCCGGTCGTGCGCGTGCGCACCAGCGACTGGATCGTGTACTGCGCGTCGTAGGTGGCCACGCCCCAGCCCAGCATGTACAGCGACGAGTCGAAGTTCTGGAACTTCTGGCTGAACGTGGCCATGTTCTCGGCCACCAGCTGCGCCTTCACGCCGATGCGCGCCCACATCGCGACGATCGACTGCGCGATCTCCTCGTCGTTGACGTAGCGGTTGTTCGGCGCGTTGAAGCGCACCTCGAAGCCGTCGGGGTAGCCGGCTTCGGCCAGCAGCTTCTTCGCGCCTTCGACGTCGACCTTGGTCGGCACGTCGATGTCGGGCGTGTTGCCGTTGACGCCCGGGGCCACCATGATGCCCGCGGGGATGCTCAGGCCGCGCATCGTGGCGCGGCGGATGGCCTCGCGGTCGATGGCCATGCTGAGCGCCTGGCGCACGCGCTTGTCGGCGAACGGGTTCTTGCCCTTGATGTTGCTGTACTTCAGCTCGGCGCTGCCGACGTCGGGTGCCAGGTAGATGGTGCGCACCTCGGGGCCGTCGACGATCTTCAGCTTGGGGTCGCTGCGCAGGCGGGCAACGTCCTGCGTCGGGATGTCGGTCAGCATGTCGACGTCACCCGAGAGCAGGGCGGCCACGCGCGTGGGGTCGCTCTTGATCGGGGTGTAGACGACTTCCTTGACGTTGCCCTGGTGCTTGTCCCACCAATCGTTGTTGATGGTCATCGTCAGCCGCTGCTCGGGCTGCCAGCTGGTGATCTTGTAGGCGCCCGTGCCCATCACGTTGCGCGAGGCGAAGTTCTCTTCCTTGGCCTTGTAGTCCTGCACGTTGGTGGTGCGGTTCTTCTCCGCCCACGCCTTGCTCATGATGCGGAAGTCGATGATGTTGCGCAGCAGGATGGGGTTCGGCGTGCTCAGCATCACGTCGATCGTGTGGTCGTCGATCTTCTTGATCTCGGTGATGCCGGTCACGTAGATCTGCATCGTTCCCTGCGGCTGCTTGATGCGGCCGAACGAGAACAGCACGTCGTCGGCGGTGAAGGGCGTGCCGTCGTGGAACTTGACGCCCTTGCGCAGTTCGAAACGCACCTGCGTCGGCGTGATGTAGGTCCACTTGGTCGCCAGGGCCGGCTCCACCTGGTAGGTGGCGCTGTAGCGCGTGAGGCCTTCGTAGGCGTGCATCAGGATCGCATTGGTCGTCGCATGGTTCTGCGAGTGCGGGTCCATCGTCAGGATGTCGTTCTGCGCCGCCCAGCGCAGGGTCTGCGCATGCACGGTCACGGGTGCCAGACCGGCCAGCGCAGTGGTCACGGCCAGCGCCGCCATCAGGGCCTTGAGTTTCATCGGTGAGTCCTCCGGAAATCGAAGGACACATGCTAAAGCCGTGCCAGTGGCACGCAGCACGTGCGAACCCTGGGGGAAGCCCTGACGGCGCGGCCTCAGGCGGGTTCGATGGTGGCGTCGCAGCCGCGGGCCGACGCGATCCAGCGCAGCGCCAGGCTCGCGGGCAGCCACGGCAGGTAGCGGCCTGGCAGGGTGACCGCGCCGCACTGGTAGCGCTGCGCGTCGTCGTCCCACAGCAGCGCGGCACAGGCGCCGCGGCGGCGGCGCGTGATCCACACGCCGAGCGGGCAGGGCTCGGCTGCGCAGCACACGCCGCAGCCGTTGCAGGCCGCGCCGACCGCGGGCTTGCGTGGCGCGCCAGCGTGCAGGTGGATGACGCGAACGCCGGTGTCGGGCTGTGGCATGGCGCCCACACTGTGCCGTGAAGCCTGGCCGCCTGTCAGCCAATCAACAGGGTTCGGGGCGTCCGATTGGGGCACGGGCCAGAGATGGGCGGTGCTACAGTCTCGGTCTTGGTAAGTAAAGGTCCTTCCCGTCCCCTTGCTGTTGTCAGCAAGGCGGGTCGCAATCCGCCAACCGGTGAAGCCGGGGCCGCGGAAGGTTGATCAACCCATCGGAGCTCCGGAAACCGGGGCGAAAGGTGAGCGAAAGATGATGCAGCAATACAGGTCCAACTCGTACCTGTTCGGGGGCAATGCGCCCTACGTCGAAGAGTTGTACGAGGCCTACCTCGACAACCCCGGCAGCGTGCCCGACAACTGGCGCACCTACTTCGACAACCTCCAGCACGTGCCCGCGGTCGACGGCTCCGACAGTCGCGACGTCGCCCACGCTCCTGTCGTCGAATCGTTCGCCCAGCGCGCCAAGGCCAACGCCTTCGCCCTGAAGGCCAGCGAGGCCGACCTGGCCGTGGCGCGCAAGCAGGTGCACGTGCAGAGCCTGATCGCCGCCTACCGCTTCCTGGGCAGCCGCTGGGCCGACCTGGACCCGCTCAAGCGCACCGAACGCCCGAAGATCCCGGAACTCGAGCCGTCGTTCTACGACCTCACCGAGTCCGATATGGACATCACCTTCTCGGCCGCCAACACGTACTTCACGAAGGCCGAGCACATGACCCTGCGCGAGATCGTGCAGGCGCTGCGTGAAACCTACTGCGGCACCATCGGCACCGAGTTCATGCACTGCACCGACCCGGCCGAGAAGCGCTGGTGGCAGGAGCGGCTCGAATCCATCCGCGCCAAGCCCAGCTTCAGCGCCGAGCAGAAGAAGCACATCCTCGACCGCCTGACCGCCAGTGAAGGCCTGGAGCGCTACCTGCACACCAAGTACGTCGGCCAGAAGCGCTTCAGCCTGGAAGGCGGCGAGAGCTTCATCGCCAGCATGGACGAGGTGGTGCAGCGCGCCGGCAGCCACGGCGTGCAGGAGATCGTGATCGGCATGGCCCACCGTGGCCGCCTGAACGTGCTCGTCAACACCCTGGGCAAGATGCCCAAGGACCTGTTCGCCGAGTTCGACCACACGGCCCCCGAGGCCCTGCCGTCGGGCGACGTGAAGTACCACCAGGGCTTCAGCAGCGACGTCACCACGCGTGGCGGCCCGGTGCACCTGAGCCTGGCCTTCAACCCCAGCCACCTGGAGATCGTGAACCCGGTCGTCGAAGGTTCGGTCAAGGCGCGCATGGACCGCCGCGGCGACGCAGACGGCAAGCAGGTGCTGCCGGTGCTGGTGCACGGCGACGCCGCCTTCGCCGGCCAGGGTGTCGTGATGGAGACGCTGGCGCTGGCGCAGACGCGCGGCTACTACACCGGCGGCACGGTGCACATCGTCATCAACAACCAGATCGGCTTCACCACCAGCGACCCGCGCGACACGCGCTCCACGCTGTACTGCAGCGACGTGGTGAAGATGATCGAGGCGCCGGTGCTGCACGTGAACGGCGACGATCCCGAGTCGGTGGTGCTGTGCACGCAGCTTGCGATGGACTACCGCCAGCAGTTCAACAAGGACGTGGTCGTCGACATCGTCTGCTTCCGCAAGCTGGGCCACAACGAGCAGGACACGCCCAGTCTGACGCAGCCGCTGATGTACAAGCGCATCGCCCAGCATCCCGGCACGCGCAAGCTGTACGGCGACAAGCTCGTGGCGCAAGGCGTGCTGCCGGCCGATGGCCCCGACACGATGGTCAAGGAGTTCCGCGCCGCGATGGACGCGGGCAAGCACACGGTCGACCCGGTGCTGACCAACTTCAAGAGCAAGTACGCGGTGGACTGGGCGCCGTTCCTCGGCAAGAAGTGGACCGACGCGGCCGACACCGCGCTGCCGCTGGCCGAGATCAAGCGCCTGGCTGAACGCGTGACCACGATTCCCGCCAACTTCAAGGCGCACCCGCTAGTCGAGAAGGTCTACGCCGACCGCGCCGCCATGGGCCGTGGCGAGATCAACGTCGACTGGGGCATGGGCGAAACGCTGGCTTATGCGTCGCTGGTGGCCAGCGGCTATGCCGTGCGCCTGAGCGGCGAAGACTGCGGGCGTGGCACCTTCACGCACCGCCATGCCGTGCTGCACGACCAGAACCGCGAGAAGTGGGACACCGGCACCTGGGTGCCGCTGCAGAACGTGGCCGACGGCCAGGCGCCGTTCGTCGTGATCGACTCGCTGCTGTCGGAAGAAGCCGTGCTGGGCTTCGAGTACGGCTACGCCAGTGCCGAGCCCAACACGCTGACGATCTGGGAAGCGCAGTTCGGCGACTTCGCCAACGGCGCGCAGGTGGTGATCGACCAGTTCATCGCCTCGGGCGAGGTGAAGTGGGGCCGCGTCAACGGCCTGACGTTGATGCTGCCGCACGGCTACGAGGGCCAGGGGCCCGAGCACAGCAGCGCGCGGCTCGAGCGCTTCATGCAACTGGCGGCCGACAACAACATGCAGATCGTGCAGCCCACCAGCGCCAGCCAGATCTTCCATCTGCTGCGCCGCCAGATGGTGCGCCAGTTCCGCAAGCCGCTGATCATCTTCACGCCCAAGAGCCTGCTGCGGGCCAAGGACGCGACCAGCCCGCTGACCGACTTCACCAAGGGCGAGTTCAAGACCGTCATCGGACCCGCGCGCGACGAGATCGACGGCGACAAGGTCAAGCGCGTCATCGCCTGCTCGGGCAAGGTGGCCTACGACCTGATGAAGAAGCGCGAGGAGAAGAAGGCCTCCGACGTGGCCATCGTGCGCGTGGAGCAGCTGTACCCGTTCCCGCACAAGGCCTTCGCGGCCGAGATGAAGCGCTTCCCGAACGCCACCGAGGTCGTGTGGTGCCAGGACGAGCCGCAGAACCAGGGCGCTTGGTTCTTCGTGCAGCACTACGTGCACGAGAACATGCTCGAAGGCCAGAAGCTCGGCTACGCCGGGCGCCCGGCGTCGGCTTCGCCGGCCGTGGGCTACTCGCACCTGCACCAGGAGCAGCAGAAGGCGCTGCTCGACCAGGCATTCGGCAAGCTCAAGGGCTTCGTGCTGACGAAGTAGGCCCCCCGAACCGCCAGCGGCGCTCCCCCCATGGGGCGCCGCTGGCGGACCTGCAGAGCCGGTCCTCGGCGGCTGCTGGGCAAGACACACAACATACTGAGATAGACCATGGCAATCGTTGAAGTGAAGGTTCCGCAACTTTCGGAATCGGTGGCCGAGGCCACTCTGCTGCAGTGGAAGAAGAAGCCCGGCGACGCCGTGGCAATGGACGAGATCCTCATCGAGGTCGAGACCGACAAGGTGGTACTGGAAGTGCCGGCACCGGCCGCCGGCGTGCTGGCCGAATTGGTGCAGCCCGACGGCGCCACCGTGGCGGCCGAACAGCTGATCGCCCGCATCGACACCGAGGCCAAGGTCGGCGCTGCGGCCCCCGCGGCTGCACCGGCCGCGCCGGCGGCGGCACCTGCGGCCGCCGCTGCCGCCGCGCCGTCCACCGGCAAGGCGGGCGTGGCCATGCCTGCAGCCGCCAAGCTGATGGCCGACAACAACCTGGCCGCGGGCTCGGTGCCCGGCACCGGCAAGGACGGCCGCGTCACCAAGGGCGACGTGCTTGGCGCGGTGGCCGCGCCCAAGGCCGCAGCGCCGGTGGTGGTGGCGCCCGCGCCCTCGGTGGCGAAGCCGCTGCCCGCGGTGGCTGCGCCCGCAGTGAACCTGGGTGACCGCCCCGAGCAGCGTGTGCCGATGTCGCGCCTGCGGGCCCGCGTGGCCGAGCGGCTGCTGCAGAGCCAGTCGACCAACGCCATCCTGACCACGTTCAACGAAGTGAACATGGCGCCCGTGATGGAGATGCGCAAGCGCTTCCAGGAGAAGTTCGAGAAGGAACACGGCGTCAAGATCGGCTTCATGTCCTTCTTCGTGAAGGCGGCCGTGCACGCGCTGAAGAAGTTCCCGGTGCTCAACGCCAGCGTCGACGGCAACGACATCGTCTACCACGGCTTCTTCGACATCGGCATCGCGGTGGGTTCGCCGCGCGGCCTGGTGGTGCCCATCTTGCGCAATGCCGACCAGATGAGCTTCGCCGACATCGAGAAGAAGATCGCCGAGTACGGTGCCAAGGCCCGCGACGGCAAGCTGTCGATGGAAGAGCTGTCGGGCGGCACGTTCTCGATCAGCAACGGCGGTACCTTCGGCTCGATGCTGTCCACGCCCATCATCAACCCGCCGCAGAGCGCGATCCTGGGCGTGCACGCCACGAAGGACCGCGCCGTGGTGGAGAACGGCCAGATCGTCGTGCGTCCGATGAACTACCTGGCGATGAGCTACGACCACCGCATCATCGACGGCCGCGAGGCCGTGCTCGGCCTGGTGGCGATGAAGGAAGCGCTGGAAGATCCGGCGCGCCTGCTCTTTGACATTTGACGGCAGGCGCACCATGTCCAAGAACTTCGACGTCATCGTCATCGGCGGCGGCCCTGGCGGCTACATCGCCGCCATCCGCGCCGCGCAACTGGGCTTCAACGTCGCCTGCATCGACGCCTGGAAGAACGACAAGGGCGGCCCGGCGCCCGGCGGCACCTGCACCAACGTCGGCTGCATTCCGAGCAAGGCGCTGCTGCAGAGCAGCGAGCACTACGAACACGCTGCACACCATTTTGCCGACCACGGCATCGGCCTGAAGGACTTGAGCATCGACGTGAAGAAGATGCTGGCCCGCAAGGACACCGTCGTGAAGCAGAACAACGACGGCATCCTGTACCTGTTCAAGAAGAACAAGGTCAGCTTCTTCCACGGCCTGGGCCGCTTCGTGCGCGCCGCGGAAGGCGGCTACGAGATCGCGGTCGGCGACGAGTCGCTGCTCGGCAAGCACGTCATCGTGGCCACCGGCTCGAACGCACGCGCGCTGCCGGGCGTGCCCTTCGACGAAGAGCACATCCTCAGCAACGACGGTGCGCTCAAGGTGGGCGCGGTGCCGAAGACGCTGGGCGTCATCGGCTCGGGCGTCATCGGCCTGGAGATGGGCTCGGTGTGGCGCCGCCTGGGTGCCGAGGTCACCGTGCTCGAAGGCCTGCCCACCTTCCTGGGCGCGGTGGACGAGCAGATCGCCAAGGAAGCGCACAAGGCCTTCACGAAGCAGGGCCTGAAGATCGAGCTCGGCGTGAAGGTCGGTGGCATCAAGAGCACGAAGAAGGGTGTCACGGTCGCCTACGCCAACGCGAAGGGCGAGGCGCAGGAACTGGCGGTCGACAAGCTCATCGTCAGCATCGGCCGCGTGCCCAACACCACCGGCCTGAACGCCGAGGCCGTGGGCCTGCAGCTCGACGAGCGCGGTGCCATCGTGGTCGATGCCGACTGCCGCACCAACCTGCCCGGCGTGTGGGCGGTGGGTGACGTCGTGCGCGGCCCCATGCTCGCGCACAAGGCCGAGGAAGAAGGCGTGGCCGTGGCCGAGCGCATCGCGGGTCAGCACGGTCACGTCAACTTCAACACCATCCCCTGGGTCATCTACACCAGCCCCGAGATCGCCTGGGTCGGCGAGACCGAGCAGCAGCTCAAGGCCCGCGGCGCCGCCTACAAGGCCGGCACCTTCCCGTTCATGGCCAACGGCCGCGCGCGGGCACTGGGAGACACCACCGGCATGGTGAAGTTCCTGGCCGACGCGGTGACCGACGAGATCCTGGGCGTGCACATCGTCGGCCCCATGGCCAGCGAACTGATCGCCGAGGCCGTGGTGGCGATGGAGTTCAAGGCCAGCAGCGAGGACATCGCGCGCATCTGCCACGCGCACCCGTCGCTGAGCGAAGCCACCAAGGAAGCGGCGCTGGCCGTGGACAAGCGCACGCTGAACTTCTGATCCGTGTCCGTCCGCGCGCTCTACCAGGCCACGCTGGCCGAGCGGGGCTACACCGCCGACGAAGCCCAGCTGCGTGCGGTGGCGGCGCTCGAGCGTTGCGAGCGCGAGTGGGCCGACTACAAGGCCCGCCGCCGCAACGCCATCACCAAGCTGTTGGTGCGGCCGCCCATTCCACGCGGTGTCTACATGCACGGCGGGGTGGGGCGCGGCAAGAGCTTCCTGATGGACTGCTTCTTCCAGGCCGTGCCGCTGCAGCGCAAGACGCGGCTGCACTTCCACGAGTTCATGCGCGAGGTGCACCGTGAGCTGCAGGAGCTCAAGGGCACGGTGAACCCGCTGGACGAACTGGGGCGGCGCATCGCGCGCCGTTTCCGGTTGATCTGCTTCGACGAGTTTCACGTCGCCGACGTCACCGACGCGATGATCCTGCACCGGTTGCTGGTGGCGCTGTTCGCCAACCGCGTCAGCATCGTCACCACGTCGAACTTCCACCCCGACGCGCTGTACCCGAACGGCTTGCACCGCGACCGCATCCTGCCGGCCATCGAGCTGCTGAAGCAGCATCTCGAGGTGGTGAACGTCGATGCCGGCATCGACTACCGCCAGCGCACGCTGCAGCAGGTGGAGATGTACCACTGCCCGCTGGGCGACGTGGCCGACGCCGCGATGGAGCGCGCCTTCGGGCAGCTGGCCGAGGCACGCGACGAAGACCCGCGCCTGAACATCGAGCACCGCGAGATTCGGGCGCTGCGCCGCGCCGGCGGCGTGGTGTGGTTCGACTTCAAGCAGCTGTGCGGCGGCCCGCGCTCGCAGAACGACTACCTCGAGATCGCCTCGCGCTTCCACACCGTGCTGCTCTCGGGCGTGCCGCAGATGGCGCCGCGGCTGGCCAGCGAAGCGCGGCGCTTCACCTGGCTGGTGGACGTGCTGTACGACCGGCGCGTGAAGCTGATCCTGTCGGCCGCGGTGCCTCCCGAGCAGCTCTACACGGAAGGCCCGCTGGCGCACGAGTTCCCGCGCACCGTCTCGCGCCTGCACGAGATGCAGAGCGCCGAGTTCCTGGCGCTGGCGCGGCGCGAGGTCGACACCTCGCTGACCTGAGCGCGCCGATGCAGCCGCGCACCTGCCTGCTGAACAGTCTGCTGGCTTGCCTGCTGGTCTTGACGACCGGTGGCGCGCATGCCGACGCCGCCGCCGAGCGCGAGCGCATCGAGACCGAACGGCGCCTGATCGAGGTGGCGTTCGCCGATGAGGAAAGTGCCTGCCTGCGCCGCTTCGTCGTCACGCCCTGCATCGAGGCCGTGCAGGCGCGTCGGCGCGAAGCGCTGGCGCCACTGCGCCACCAGGAACTGCTGCTCGACGAGGCCGAGCGCCGTCAGCGCGCGGCTGCTCGGTTGCAGGGCATCGAGGCGCGGCGCGCGGCCGTTGCGGCCAGGCCGGCTGCGGTGGACGTGGTGCCAGCTTCGGGGGCAGACGGCGTGCCGGTGGCGCCGAACCTGCCCGCCAGCGCTGCGGCGGCAGTGCCCGTGCCGGCGCCGCACGACCGCCGGGCTGCATCGGAAGCGGCGGCGCGCAGGGCCGCGGCGGCCCAGCGCCGTCGCGACGCGGCCGCGGCAGACCGCGCGCGCATCGCCGGGCGCGAGGCGCAGCAGCAGGGGCAGCGGTCGGCGCCGCTGCCGGTGCCGTCAGCGGCCTCGGCCGCGCGCTGAGCGCCTCACTTCAGCGCGTCGATGCGCACCATGGCCAGCGACAGGTTGTCGCCGCCGCCCCGTGCGCGCTGGCGCGCCTTGCTGACCAGCATCTCGCTGGCCTCGCGCGGCGGCAGCGCGTGCACGATGGCGCCCAGTTCCTTGGGCGTGAAGTAGTGCCACAGGCCGTCGCTGCAGGCCAGCAGCGTGTCGCCGGGCTGCAGCTTGTCCAGGTGCCACAGCGCCAGCGGCGGATCGGCGTGGGTGCCCAGGCAGCCCGTCAGCAGGTTGGACTGCGGGTGCGTGTTGGCCGCCTCTTCGCTGATCTTGCCCTCGTCGATCAGGCGCTGCACGAAGGAATGGTCGATCGTGCGCTTGACCATCTCGGCGCCGCGGAAGTGGTAGACACGCGAATCGCCGGCGTGCACCACGTCGCAGTCCAGGTTGGGCTGCACCAGGAAAGCCGCCACCGTGCTGTGCGGCTCTTCCTCGGCCGTGATGGCCGTCAGCTTGATCATCAGGTGCGACTCCATCACCAGCTGCCGCAGCAGGTCGGCGGCGTCGTCCTTCAGCGGCACGAAGCGCTCGAAGATCTGGTGGCCGGTCAGCAGCACCTGGTCGGCGGCCTTGCGCCCGCCGCTCTTACCGCCCATGCCGTCGGCCACGATGGCCAGGCTGCAGCCCTGCACACGGTCGTGCTGGATCACCTCGACCTGGTCCTGCTGGTAGGCGCGGTCGCCTCGGTGCAGGCCGGTGGCCGCGGTGAGTCGGAAGGTGGGCAGGGTGCTGGTGGGCATGCGCGGGACTATAAACTCCGGCCCTTGCACGCAACCCGCGATCAATGGACCACAACCTGCACTCTCCGCAGAGACGGCTGATCGAGTTGCGGATGGAGCACGCCGATCTCGACGATCTCATCGACCGCAATGCGCTCGACCGCCCCGGCGATGAGCTCACGCTGCGCCGGCTGAAGAAGCGGCGGCTGCTGCTGCGCGACCAGATCGCACGCCTGGAAACCGAACTCGAACCCCCCGAACCCGCGTGAGCCTCGCGTCCTCCGTGGCGAAAGCCTTCGCCGCCGACGGCCCGCTGGCGCAGGCCGATCCCGGCTTCCTGCCGCGCGCGGCGCAAGACACGCTGGCGCTGGCGGTGGCCGAGGCCGTGGAGCAGCGCAGCCCGCTGGTGGCCGAGGCCGGCACGGGCGTCGGCAAGACCTTCGCCTACCTGGTGCCGCTGCTGCTGTCGGGCAAGCGCGCGCTGGTCAGCACCGCCACCAAGAGCCTGCAGGACCAGCTGTTCCTGCGCGACCTGCCGCGGCTGGCGCAGGCGCTGGGCGTGCCGGTGCAGATGGCGCTGCTGAAGGGCCGCGCCAGCTACCTCTGCCGCCACCGGTTGGCGCAGGCGCGGCACGACGGACAGCTGCCCGACCGCTTCGCCGTGCGCGCGCTGGCGCGTGTGGAAGCATGGGCGCAGGCCACCAAGAGTGGCGACATCGCCGAGGTCGAGGGCCTGGACGACCGCAGCCCGGTGATCCCGCTGGTCACGTCCACGCGCGACAACTGCCTGGGTACCGAATGTCCCGAGCACCGCAACTGCCACGTGATGCAGGCCCGGCGCGAGGCGATGGCGGCCGACCTGGTGGTCGTCAACCACCACCTGTTCTTCGCCGACATGGCGCTGCGCGACAGCGGCGTGGCCGAACTGCTGCCCACGGTGGACGCCGCGGTGTTCGACGAGGCGCACCAGCTCGTGGAGGCCGGCGTGCAGTTTCTCGGCACCACGCTGGGCACGGCGCAGGCGCTGGAGCTGGGCCGCGACATGCTCGGCGCCGGCCTGGCGCAGGCGCGCGGCCTGCAGCCCTGGGCCGAACTGCAGGCCGGGCTGGAGCTGGCTGCGCGAGAGCTGCGGCTGGCCTGCGCCGGCAGCCTGCGCGACGTGCGCGGCATCCTGAAGCTGCGCTGGGACGAACGTGCGGCCGGCGGCACGCTGGTGCCGCTGCTGCGCGACCTGGCCGAGGCTGCGCTGGCCGCTGCCGAGGCGCTGGCCGCGGTGGCCGAGGTCGGCCCCGACTTCCCGAAGCTGGTGCAGCGCGCCGAGGCGCTGGCCCTGCTGGCGCAGCGCTTCGAGCTCGACGCCGCTGACGGCCACGTGCGCTGGATCGATCTCTCACCGCAGCAGGCGCGGCTGGTGGAGTCGCCACTGGACATCCGCAAGATGCTCGGCGAACAGCGCGCGCTGGCGCCGAAGGCCTGGGTCTTCACGTCGGCCACGCTGGGCGAAGACGACAAGCTCGGCTGGTTCACCGCCAGCACCGGCCTGGAAGACGCGACCACCTTGCGCGTGGGCAGTCCGTTCGACTACGCCGCCCACGCGCGGCTGTGGGTGCCGGGGCGTTTCCCGAAGCCCAACGAGCCCGGGCACCCGGAAGCCGTCGGCCGCCTGGCTGCGCGGCTGGCAGGCGCCCTGGGCGGCCGCACCTTCGTGCTGACGACCACGCTGCGCGTGCTGCCGCAGATCGCCGAGGCGCTGCGCACCGAGGCCGATGCCGCAGGCCACAGCCTCGACGTGCTGGTGCAGGGCTCGCAGCCGCGCCGCGCGCTGCTGCAGCGCTTCGGCGACGGCCGCGGCTGCGTGCTGGTGGGGTCGCAGAGCTTCTGGGAAGGCATCGACAAGCCCGGCGACGCCCTGCAGTGCGTGCTGATCGACAAGCTGCCGTTTCCGCCGCCGAACGACCCGCTGGTCGAGGCGCGTGTGAAGCAGATCAAGTCACAGGGCCGCGACGCCTTCAACGACTACTTCATCGCCGAGGCGGCGGTGTCGCTGAAGCAGGGCGCCGGGCGCCTGATCCGCACCGAAAGCGACCGCGGCCTGCTGGTGGTGTGCGACCCGCGCATGCGCCAGATGGGCTATGGCCGTCGCCTGCGGGCGGCGCTGCCGCCGATGGGGTGGCTGGACGACGAAACCCAGGCGCTGGACTGGCTGGCCGAGCTCGCTGCCGCGCACGGCTGGTGATGCGCCGGCCGCCGCGCGCTGCAGCGGTTCAGCTCACCACAGCTGCCACCACGCGCGTTCGCGCGCGGCCAGGCCTTCGGTCAGGAAGCGGCTGTTGGGGAAGTTCTTGCGCAGCACACGGTCGGCGTCGTCGCGCAGCGCGGCCAGCTCCAGCCGGTCGTAGCACTGGGTCAGGATGTACAGCGCTTCTTCCACCGCGGGTGCGGTCTGGAATTCGGTCACCGCCACCTGGGCCCGGTTGGCGGCCGCCACGTAGGCGCCGCGGCGCAGGTAATAGCGCGCCACGTGCACTTCATAGGCCGCGAGCGAGTTGACGATGTAGTCCATGCGCTTGCGCGCATCGTCGGCGTACTTCGAGGTCGGGTACAGGTCCACCAGCTGCTTGAAGGCCTGCCAGGCGTCGCGCGAGGCACGTTGGTCGCGCTCGGAGATGTCCTGGCCGGCGAAGTTGCCGAGCAGGCCGAGGTCGTCGTTGAAGTGGATCACGCCACGCAGGTAGAACGCGTAGTCCAGCGCCGCGCTCGACGGGTTCAGCTTGATGAAGCGCTCGATGGTGCTGAGCGCCTGGGCCTTCTCGCCGGTCTTCCAGTACAGGTAGGCCAGGTCCAGCTGCGCCTGTTGCGCCAGCAGGCCACCGGCGGCCCGGCCTTCCACCCGTTGCAGGGCACGGATGGCGCGGTCGTAGCCGCCGGCTTCCATGTCGTCCTTGGCGTCGGCATACAATTTTTCGGCGCTCTGGCCGGCGAATTCATCCGGTGGCGTGGTGCCGCAGCCCGCGAGCTGCAGCGTACCGAACAACAGGGCCACGAGCGCGGTGCGCCACGACAGGGAGAGCGTCATCGGGAATCGGGCGAAGCGGGAACCAAAGAGCGCGGATTATAGGGACGCCCCCCCCGCCGACCCGGGCGGGTCCGACGACGATGCGACGGCCGAGCCCGGCGGTGACGGCGCCGTCGAGCGACGCGCCGGCAGCGTCGCGGCGGCGCAGCACGGCGAGCGGCTCGACAAGGCCCTGGTCGTGCTGGCACCCGAGTTCTCGCGCAGCCACCTGCAGCACCTCATCACCCTGGGCCATGTGCGGCTGGACGGGCAGGGCGCCGCCACCGCGTCGCGCCGCGTCCGGGCCGGGCAGCGCATCGAGGTCGACCTCGTGCCCACCGACGAGAGCCGCGCCTTCACACCGCAGCCGATGGCGCTGGCCGTCCTGTACGAGGATGAGCACCTGCTGGTGCTGGACAAGCCCGCCGGCCTGGTGGTGCATCCTGCGCCGGGCAACTGGTCGGGCACGCTGCTGAACGGCCTGCTGGCGCACCACGCGCTGGCCGCCACGCTGCCGCGCGGCGGCATCGTGCACCGGCTCGACAAGGACACTTCCGGCGTGATGATGGTCGGCAAGACGCTGCCCGCGGTGACGGCGCTGGTGCGCGACATCGCCGCCCGCGACGTGCACCGCAGCTACCTGGCGCTGGCCCACGGCGCCGTACAGGACCAGACGATCGAGGCGCCGATCGGGCGCGACCCCGCCGTGCGCGTGCGCATGGCCGTGGTGGCCGGCGGCAAGCCGGCGCGCACCGACGTCGCGTGCCTGGCGCAGCAGGGCGGGATGGGGGGCGTCAGCGCGCTGCGCTGCACGCTGCACACCGGCCGCACACACCAGATCCGCGTGCACCTGGCCTGGCGCGGCCATCCGCTGGTGGCCGACGCGGTCTACGGCGGCAAGCCGGCGCTCGGCATGCAGCGCCAGGCCCTGCACGCGACGCGGCTGGAACTGGCGCATCCCGTCACGCGCGCGGCGCTGGCGTTCGACTGCAACCCCCCGCCCGATTTCGCCGCCGCCTGGGCCGCAGTGACAGGGGTTACACTACGCGCCCATTGAGCCGTGAGCGCTGCTGGCATCCGATGCCGCGCGTCATGCTGCCCGGGCAGCCCCCTGCCGCGACCAGACGTCGCCCCGGCGCCGCCACCCGTCCCAGACCACGACCGCCGCCGTTGAGGCAGGCATCCTGAACCTCAGGCCATGAACACATCGGAGGCGAAACGCGTCCTCGAAACCGCGCTCATCTGCGCGGACAAACCCATGCCGCTGCGCGAGCTGCGGGTGCTGTTCGACGACCAGGTCGGCGCCGACACGCTGCGCAGCCTGCTCGACGAACTCACGCGCGACTGGGAAGACCGCGGTGTCGAACTGGTGGCGCTGGCCTCGGGCTGGCGCTTCCAGAGCCGGCCCGAGATGCGCGAGTTCCTGGACCGGCTGCACCCCGAGAAGCCGCCGAAGTACTCGCGGGCCGCGATGGAGACGCTGGCCATCGTGGCCTACCGCCAGCCGGTGACGCGCGGCGACATCGAGGACATCCGCGGCGTCACCGTCAGCAGCCAGATCGTCAAGCAGCTCGAAGACCGCGGCTGGATCGAAGCCATCGGCTACCGCGAGGCCCCCGGCCGGCCGGCGCTGTACGCGACGACAAAGCAGTTCCTGGATGACCTCGGCCTGGCCAGCCTGGACCAGCTGCCGCCCATCGACGGCACGATGCCCACGGCCGAGAGCTTCGAAGCCCTGTCTGCCCAGCCCTCGCTGCTGGAAGACGGCCCCGATGGCCAGACGGCCTTGCCGCTGGACGGCGACGACATCCCCGACACGGCCGCCGCCAGCCCGGCGCCCGGCGAACCCCAGACTGCACCGACTCCCGACGAGTCGACCGCCCCGCCAGTCCCTGGCGATTCCGAATCCATTCCCCCCACCGACGCGCCCGCATGAATCCGAACGACGCTGACAGCCCCTCGCCGGAGCCGACGACCGTCGACACTCCGCCCGCCGACGACCAGGCCACCGCCGACGCTGCGCCCAAGCGCAAGCGCGCACCGCGCAAGAAGGCGGAGCCGGTGGAGGCCGCGGCACAGGCCGACGGCGACGTGGTGGCGCCGAGCCCGGCCCCGGTCGTCAGCGAGCCGGCCGATGCCGAGCCCGCCCCCGCGCCGCGCAAGCGCACGCGGCGCGCCCCGGCCGCCGGGACCGTGGCCGCTGCCGACGCCCAGCCGCTGGTTGCACTGAGCACGCCCGACCCGGCGCCGGCCGCCGTGCCGCAGGCCAGCGTCGAGCCCAGTGGGGCCGTTCCTGCCGCCAGTGCCGCCGAACCCACTGTCGAGCCGGCCGCGGAAGCTGCCGGTGGTGGTGCCGAGCCCGCCAACGCATCCGAAGCCGGTGCAGCGCCGGAAGGCGGCAAGCGCAGCCGCAACCGCCGCCGCGGCCGCCGCGGTGGTGACCGCGGCGACCGGCCGCCGCGCGAGGGCGCCGTGCCGGCGGACGGCCAGGCGGCCGGCGCCGACAACGACAGCGATGCAGAAGCCGACGGCGCCGAAGCCCGGCCTGCCGTGCCCAAGGCGCCGCCGCCCGATGTCGGCGAAGTCTTCGCGCAGGTGCTTTCGGGCGCGTACGACGCCGAAGCGGTTGACGAAGAAGCCGCGGCCGTCACGCCCAAACGCGTGCTGGCCGCCGAGCCCGACGCGCCCAAGCTGCACAAGGTGCTGGCGCAGGCCGGTGTCGGCTCGCGCCGCGACATGGAGCAGATGATCGTCGAGGGCCGCATCACGGTGAACGGCGAGCCGGCCCACATTGGCCAGCGCATCAGCTTCGGCGACCGCATCGCGGTGGGTGGCAAGCCGGTGCGCGTGCGCATCGCGCCGCCGCCGCCGCGCGTGCTGGCGTACCACAAGCCCGCGGGCGAGGTCGTCACGCACGACGATCCGCAGCAGCGACCCACCGTCTTCCGCCGCCTGCCGCGCCTGCAGCAGGGCAAGTGGCAGTCGGTCGGCCGGCTGGACATCAATACCGAAGGACTGCTGCTGTTCACGAACAGCGGCGAGCTCGCCAACCAGCTGATGCACCCGCGTTTCGGCGTCGAGCGCGAGTACGCGGTGCGCTCGCTCGGCGTGCTGGGCGAAGAGGCCAAGGCGCGGCTGCTGGAAGGCGTCGAAATCGACGGCCAGCCCTGCGCCTTCAAGAGCATCGAAGACGGCGGCGGCGAAGGCGCCAACCACTGGTACCGCTGCGTCATCACCGAAGGCCGCAACCGCGAGGTGCGCAAGCTCTTCGAAGCCGTGGGCCACGCGGTGAGCCGGCTGATCCGCATCCGCTACGGCAGCGTGGTGCTGCCGCGCGGCCTGAAGCGCGGCGTGTGGGTCGACCTCGACGACGCCGACGTGCGTTCGCTACGGCGCCAGACCGGCATTGCCGACCGCCCGGAGCGGGGTGAACGTGGTGAACGCGGCGAGCGCCCCGAACGCGGCGAGAAGGCCGCCGACGGCGACCGCCGCAACCGCCGCGGCGGCAAGGGCGGGCGCAACGCCCCGGCCGACCGCGGAGGCCGCGGTGCACGCGGGCCGCGGCCGGACGGTGGTGCCGAGCGCGTTGAACGGCCCGACCGCGGCGAAGGCGGAGCCATCCCCAACCCGCTGCAGCAGACCTACGACCGCCGTGCGATCCAGCTCGAACGCCAGCAGCGGCGCGAGATCCCCGAAGACGGCCCGATCCCCAACCCGCTGCAGCAGACCTACGACAAGCGTGCGCTGCAGCGCGACCGTCAGCCGGTGCGCGACGTGCCCGACGACGGGCCGATCCCGAACCCGCTGCAGCAGACCTACGACAAGCGCTTCGCCCAGCCCGGGCGTGGCGAACGCGGCCTGGGTGGCGGCGGTGGTGCCGGCAACCGGGGCGGCGCGCGTGGTGGCCGTCCGAAGAAGGCCGGTGGCGGTGGCGGTGGCCAGCCCGACCCGTTGAAGACGGCGGTGGGCTACATCGGCGGCGACGCCTTCCTGCGCAAGGGAGGCGGCGGTGGTGGCCGCGGTGGCTCGCGCGGAGGGCGCAGTGGCGGTGGTGGTGGTGGCGGCGGTGGCCGTGGCCGGCGCTGAAGCGTCGGCGCACTGCAGCCCACGCCGGAGCCACCCATTCACGCGCTAAACTCGAAGGTTTTGCCAAGTCCTTGATTCAGGAGCATTTTTCATCATGGCCATCGAACGCACCCTTTCCATCATCAAGCCCGACGCCGTGGCCAAGAACGTCATCGGCCAGATCTACGCCCGTTTCGAAGGCGCCGGCCTGAAGGTCGTTGCCGCCAAGATGGCGCACCTGTCGCGCGGCGAGGCCGAGGCCTTCTACGCCGTGCACAAGGCCCGTCCGTTCTTCAACGACCTGGTCAACTTCATGATCAGCGGCCCGGTGATGATCCAGGCCCTGGAAGGCGAGAACGCCATCGCGAAGAACCGCGAGCTGATGGGCGCCACCGACCCGAAGAAGGCCGAGAAGGGCACCATCCGCGCCGACTTCGCCGACAGCATCGACGCCAACGCCGTGCACGGCAGCGACGCCCCCGAGACCGCTGCGGTCGAAGTGGCGTTCTTCTTCCCGGGCATGAACGTCTACAGCCGCTGACGACATGACGGCCGTCAACCTGATCGACTTCGACCTCGAGGGACTGACGGCCTTCTGCGACCGCCTGGGGGAGAAGCGCTTCCGCGCCGTCCAGCTGTTCCGCTGGATCCACCAGAAGGGCGCGTCCGACTTCGACCAGATGTCGGACCTGGCCAAGAGCCTGCGCGCCAAGCTCGCGGGTGTGGCCGAGATCCGCGCCCTGCCGCTGCTGAGCGAACACGTCTCGGCGGACGGCACCATCAAGTGGCTGTTCGACGTCGGCGGCGGCAACGCCGTCGAGTCGGTCTACATCCCCGAAGACGACCGCGGCACGCTGTGCGTGTCGTCGCAGGCCGGCTGTGCGGTGGGCTGCCGCTTCTGCAGCACCGGTCACCAGGGCTTCAGCCGCAACCTGAGCACGGCCGAGATCACCGCACAGCTGTGGTTCGCCGAACATCGGCTGCGCCAGCGCAGTGCCGGGGCCGCAGACAACGGCGGCAGCCAGCGTGTCATCGACAACGTCGTGATGATGGGCATGGGCGAGCCGCTGCAGAACTACGGCGCGCTGGTGCCCGCGCTGCGCACGATGCTCGACGATCACGGCTACGGCCTGTCGCGCCGCCGCGTGACGGTCTCGACCTCGGGCGTGGTGCCCATGATCGACAGACTGCGCGAAGACTGCCCGGTGGCGCTGGCGGTGTCGCTGCATGCGCCCAACGACACGCTGCGCGAAGCGCTGGTGCCGCTGAACCGCAAGCACCCCATCGCGGAGCTGCTCGACGCCTGCCTGCGCTACCTGGACCGGGCGCCGCGCGACTTCATCACGTTCGAGTACTGCATGCTCGACGGCGTCAACGACACGCCCGAGCTGGCGCAGGAACTGGTGCAACTGGTGCGGCGCGTGCCGTGCAAGCTGAACCTGATCCCCTTCAACCCCTTCCCCGCGTCCGGGCTGAAGCGGTCGCCGCGCGAGCGCGTGACCGCCTTCGCCCGGGTGCTGCAGGACGCAGGCATCGTGACCACCATCCGCAAGACCCGGGGCGACGACATCGACGCTGCCTGCGGCCAGCTCGCCGGCGAGGTGCAGGACCGCACCAACGCCAGCCAGAGGCTGGAGCAGCGCCGCGCGACCATCCCCATCGTCACAGCCGCGGCGCCGGGGGCGCCGGCATGACGGCGCGGCTGCTCGCCTGCTGGGCCGCGCTGGTGCTGCTGGCCGGCTGCGTGGCCGTGCCGCAGCCGGGCGACCCGCGCGAGGTCGTCACCGCGTCCGACCAGACCGACGCCAGCAAGCGTGCCGGCGTGCGGCTGGAGCTTGCAGCCGCGTACTTCGCACGTGGCCAGGGCACGACCGCGCTCGACGAGGTGAAGCTGGCCATCGCCGCCAAGCCCGACATGCCCGAGGCCTACAACCTGCGTGGCCTGATCTACGCCAGCCTGGGTGAGCTGACGCTGGCCGAAGAAAGCTTCCAGCGCGCGCTGCAGCTGAGCCCGCGCGACGCCGACACCATGCACAACTACGGCTTCTTCCTGTGCCAGCAGCGGCGCTACCCGGAAGCCGAGCGCCAGTTCAGCAGCGCACTGGAGCAGCCGCAGTACCGCGACCCGCCGCGCACGCTGCTGGCCCAGGGCATCTGCCAGGCGCGAGCCGGCGACTTCGCACGCGCCGAGCGCACGCTGTCGCGCAGCTACGAGCTGGATCCGGCCAACCCGGCAACGGCCTTCAACCTCAGCGACGTGCTCATGCGCCGCGGCGAACTGGAGCGTGCGCGCTTCTACATCGGCCGCGTCAACGCCGTGCCCGAACTGTCGAACGCGCAGACCCTGTGGCTGGCCGCACGCATCGAGCGGCGCCTGGGCAATCTCAGCGGCATGCAGGCCTTCGGCCGCCAGCTGCGCGAGCGCTTTCCCCAGTCGCCCGAGGCGCTGAACTACGAACGGGGCCGATTCGATGACTGAGAGCGCCGACGCCGACAGCGGCGTCACGGCAGGCGGCCTGCTGCGGGCCGCGCGTGAAAAGCAAGGCTTGCACATCGCAGCGTTGGCGGCGTCCATCAAGGTGGCGCCGCGCAAGCTGGACGCGCTGGAGAACAACCGCTTCGACGAACTGCCCGACGCCACGTTCACGCGCGCCCTGGCGCAGACCGTGTGCCGTTCGCTGAAGATCGACCCGCAGCCGGTGCTGGCGCTGCTGCCGCCTGCGGACGCCAGTTCTCTGGACCACGTGGGCGGTTCGCTCAGCGAGCCCTTCCACGAGCGTCCGGGCCGCACCGACCCGGCGACGATGGCCGTGGCGGCGATCCGGCCGATGGTGTGGGCCGGCCTGCTGCTGCTGGCGGCGGCGGTGGCGATCTACTTCGTGCCTGCCGACGTCTTCGGGCCTGCGCCGGGCGGCACAGGCGCACCCGAAGTGGCGTCCGCCGCCTCGGCGGGCGCTTCGGCGCCGGGCATGTCCACCTCCGTGATCGAGACCCTGCCTGTGGTGCCAGGTGCCGAGCCCGCGGCGTCGGTGGCCAGCGGGGCAGGCGCCGCGGCTGTTGCCACTGCCGCCTCGGCCGCCTTGGTCGAGACCGTGTTTTCCGCGCCGCCGCTGCAGGCTGCGGCCAGTGCCGCATCGGATGCAGCGGTGACCCTGCGCACGCTGGTGCAATTGCGCGCCGACGAGGCCTCGTGGGTCGAGGTACGCGACGGGCGCGGCCAGATGCTGCTGTCGCGCACCGTGCAGGCCGGCGAGAGCGTGGGCTTCGACGGGCCATTGCCGATCCGCATGACAATCGGCAACGCGCCGGCCACGCGCGTCAGTTTCCGCGGCAAGCCGGTCGATCTGGCGGCGTCCACGCGCGACAGCGTGGCCCGGCTTGAACTGCAGTGAGGTGCCTGCCATGAATGCTCCCGACGCCCTGCAACCGCTGGACAGCATCGCGCTGGCCGACCCCGCACCGCGCCGCACGCGCCAAGCCCGTGCCGTGTGGGGCAGCCGTGTCGTCACCATCGGCGGCGACGCGCCGGTGCGCATCCAGTCGATGACCAACACCGACACGGTCGACGTCATCGGCACCGCGATCCAGGTCAAGGAACTGGCCATCGCCGGCAGCGAGCTGGTGCGCATCACGGTGAACACGCCCGAAGCCGCCGACGCCGTGCCGCACATCCGCGAGCAGCTCGACCGCATGGGCATCGACGTGCCCCTGGTCGGCGACTTCCACTACAACGGCCACCGGCTGCTCACCGAGCATCCGGCGATGGCCCAGGCACTCAGCAAGTACCGCATCAACCCCGGCAACGTCGGCAAGGGCGACAAGCGCGACCGCCAGTTCGCGATGATGGTCGAGGCCGCCGCGAAGTACGACAAGTGCGTGCGCATCGGCGTCAACTGGGGCAGTCTCGACCAGGAACTGCTGGCGCAGCTGATGGACGAGAACGCGCTGCGCGCCGAGCCTTGGGACGCCAAGCAGGTGATGTACCAGGCGCTGATCCAGTCGGCGCTGAGCTCGGCCGCCTACGCGCGTGACGTCGGCCTCGACCCGAACCAGATCATCATCAGCTGCAAGGTCAGCGGCGTGCGCGACCTGATCGCCGTGTACCGCGCGCTCAACCGCCGCTGCGACTACGCGCTGCACCTGGGCCTGACGGAAGCCGGCATGGGCACCAAGGGCACGGTGGCCAGCGCCACTGCACTGGGCGTGCTGCTGCAGGAAGGCATCGGCGACACCATCCGCGTCAGCCTGACGCCGCAGCCTGGCGAGGCGCGCACCCAGGAAGTGGTGGTGGCGGCCGAGATCCTGCAGTCGCTGGGCCTGCGGGCGTTCAACCCCAGCGTCACCGCGTGTCCGGGCTGCGGCCGCACCACCAGCACCACTTTCCAGGAGCTGGCCAAGCAGATCGACGACTTCCTGCGTGCGCAGATGCCGGTGTGGAAGGCGAAGTACCCCGGCGTCGAGAACATGAAGGTGGCCGTGATGGGCTGCATCGTCAACGGCCCGGGCGAGAGCAAACATGCCGACATCGGCATCAGCCTGCCCGGCACCGGCGAGGCACCGGCGGCGCCGGTGTTCATCGACGGCGAGAAGGCGATGACGCTGCGCGGCGAGGGCATCGCCACCGAGTTCCACAAGATCGTCGAGACCTACATCCAAAGAAGGTACGGGACCCCCGCGTAGCGCCTTCGGCGCAATCTCCAGGGGGCGTCGCTGGCGGACCGGCGGCGTCAGGTCCGCGGCGGCCGCTTGACACTGAACACGACATTTCATGGCTGAACCCATCCAGGCCGTCAAAGGCATGAACGACATCCTGCCGCCGGACTCGGCGCGCTGGGAGTGGTTCGAAGACACCGTGCGCCGACTGATGCGGCGCTACGCCTACCTGAACGTGCGTACGCCCGTCGTCGAGCACACGCCGCTGTTCGTGCGCGGGCTGGGCGCAGTGACCGACATCGTCGAGAAGGAGATGTACTCCTTCACCGACAGCATGAACGGCGACGCGCTGAGCCTGCGCCCCGAGGGCACGGCCGGCGTTGTGCGCGCCATCGTCGAGCACTCGGCGCTGTACGACGGCGGCAAGCGCCTGTACTACATCGGCCCGATGTTCCGGCACGAGAAGCCGCAGCGCGGCCGCTACCGGCAGTTCCACCAGGTCGGCGTCGAGGCGCTGGGCTTTGGCGGGCCCGATGTCGACGCCGAGGTCATCCTGATGTGCCGCGCGCTGTGGAAGGATCTGGGCCTGGGCGAGGTGCGGCTGGACATCAACAGCCTGGGCCAGCCCGAGGAGCGCAAGGCGCACCGCGCGGCGCTTATCGCGCACTTCGAGGCGCACCGCGAACTGCTCGATGCCGAGGCGCAGCGGCGTCTGCACAGCAACCCGCTGCGCATCCTGGACACCAAGAACCCGGCGATGCAGGGGCTGGTGGAGGCCGCGCCGAAGCTGATCGAGTTCCTCGGCGAAGCCTCGCTGAAGCACTTCGACGGCCTGAAGGCGATGCTCGACGCCGCCGGCCAGCCGTACCGCGTCAACCCGCGCCTGGTGCGTGGCATGGACTACTACAACCTGACCGTGTTCGAGTGGGTCACCGACAAGCTCGGCGCCCAGGGCACGATCTGCGGCGGCGGCCGCTACGACGGCCTGGTCGAGCTGATTGGCGGCAAGCCCGCACCCGGCATCGGCTGGGGCATGGGCATCGAGCGCGTGCTCGACCTGCTGCAGCAACTGCAGGTGCAGCCACCGCTGCCTGTGCCCGATGCCTACGCCGTCGTGCCCGATGCCGGCGCGCTGCCGCTCGTGACCTGCACCGTCGAGGCCCTGCGCGAGGCAGGTGTCTGCGTGCAGCTGCACGCCGGTGGCGGCAGCATGAAGTCGCAGTTCAAGAAGGCCGACGCCAGCCAGGCGCGCTTTGCACTGGTCTTCGGCGGCGACGAGCTCGCCCAGGGCCAGGTGGCCGTGAAGCCGCTGCGCGACGCGTCTGCGGCCCAGCTGCTGCGTCCGCTGGCCGACCCCGCTGCCTGGGCGCACACCCTGCGCGCCCCATAATCGACGGTTTTTCCAGTCCACGATCCCATGGCGACACAACTCGACCTGCAAGAGCAGGAGCAACTCGACGCGCTCAAGGCGTTCTGGAAGCAGTACGGCAACCTCATCACCTGGCTGCTGATCCTGCTGCTGGGCGCGTATGCCGGCTGGAACGGCTGGAACTGGTGGCAGCGCGACCAGGCCATGAAGGCCAGCGCGATGTACGACGCGCTGGAGCAGGCCGCGCAAGCCGGTGACGCTGATCGCGCCGGCCGCGTCTTCGCTGATCTGAAGGACCGCTACCCGCGCACCGCCTTCGCGCCGCAGGCGGGCCTGGCTGCGGCCAAGCTGCAGTTCGACAAGGGCCAGACCGACGCCGCCAAGGCCAGCCTGGCCTGGGTGGCCGACAACGCCGGAGAAGACGAGCTGCGCACGTTGGCCCGGCTGCGCCTGGCGGGCATGCTGGCCGAGGCCAAGCAGTTCGACGAGGCGCTGAAGCAGCTCGACGCGGCCAAGGCCGCCGGTTTCGAAGCCCTGGTGGCCGACCGCCGTGGCGACGTGTTGTCTGCCGCCGGTCGCAAGGACGAAGCCAAGGCCGCGTACCAGGCGGCCTGGAAGGCCATGGACGAGAAGACCGAGTACCGCCGCCTCGTCGATGCCAAGCTGACGGCGCTGGGCGCCGCGCCCGAAGCACCGGCCTCCGCCGCCTCGGGGGCCGCGCAGTGACCGTGCGCCCGGTGCGCCGGGCCTGGGCGGTGCTCGGGGCGGTGCTGCTGGCGTCGGCCCTGCTGGCCGCGTGCAGCAGCGACAAGCCCAAGCCCACGCCGCTGCAGCCGCTGACGCCCAGCATCGCAGGCAAGCAAGTGTGGTCTGCCGACCTCGGTGACGTGCGCTTCCAACTGGGCGTGCCGGTGCGCGACGGCAAACTCTTCGTCGCCGACAGCAGCGGCACCGTGCTGGCGCTGCAGGCCGAGAGTGGCACCGAGATCTGGCGTGCGCAGGCCGGCGCCACGCTGTCCGCCGGCGTCGGCAGCGACGGGCGCTACGCCAGCGTCGTCACGGCCGACAACGAAGTGCTGGTCTTCGACGCCGGCAAGCTGCTGTGGCGCCAGCGCGTGCCCTCGCGCGTGGTGACGCCGCCGCTCGTGGCCGGCGAGCGGGTCTTCGTGAAGAGCGTGGACCGCGTCGTGCACGCCTTCGACGTGCTCGACGGCCGTCGCCTGTGGACGCTGCAGCGGCCGGGCGATGCGCTGACGCTGTCGCAGGCGGGTGTCATCGCCGCCTACAAGAACACCTTGCTGGTGGGGCAGGGCGCACGGCTGGCGGCGCTCGATCCGCTGCGCGGCACTCTGCAGTGGGAAGTGCCGATGGCCTCGCCGCGTGGTACCAATGAGGTCGAGCGCCTGGCCGACCTGCTGGGTCCGGCGCTGCGCCTGGGCGACAAGGTCTGTGCGCGTGCATTCCAGGCGGCCGTGGCCTGCGCCGACGCGTCGCGCGGCGCGCTGCTATGGTCGCGCAACGCCGGCGGTACGCAGGCGGTGGGCGGCAGCGAAGAGATCGTCGTCGGTGCAGACGGCGCCGACCGCATCACGGCCTGGAAGACCGCCACCGGCGAAGTGCTGTGGGGCAACGAGCGGCTGCTGTACCGTCAGCTCAGCGGCATGCTGGTGGTGGGCCCCACCGTCGTCTTCGGCGACGTCGACGGCTACTTGCACTTCCTGTCCGCCGCCACCGGCGAGCCGCAGCTGCGCCTGCCCACCGATGGCGAGCCCATCATCGGCACGCCGGTGCTGGCGGGTACCACGGTGGTGGTCGCCACGCGCAAGGGCGGCATCTTCGCTTTCCGTCCCAACTGAGAACGCCATGAAGCCGGTCATCGCCCTCGTCGGCCGGCCCAATGTGGGCAAGTCGACACTGTTCAACCGCATCACGAAGAGCCGCGACGCCATCGTGGCGGACTTCGCGGGCCTCACGCGCGACCGCCACTACGGCGACGCGAAGCTGGGCCCGCGCGAGTTCATCGTCGTCGACACCGGCGGCTTCGAGCCCGAGAAGCCCACCGGCGTGGTCGCCGAGATGGCCAAGCAGACGCGCCAGGCCGTGGCCGAGGCCGACGCGGTGATCTTCGTGACCGACGTGCGGGCCGGCCTCTCGGCGCAAGACGCGGACATCGCACGCTACCTGCGCACGCAGCACAAGAAGGTGCTGCTGGCCGTGAACAAGGCCGAGGGCATGGCCGAGTCGCCGCTGCTGGCGGAGTTCCACGAACTGGGCATTGGCGAACCGCATCCGATCTCGGCCGCGCACGGGCAAGGCATCCGCAGCCTGCTGGAGGCTGCACTCGAAGACTTCTTCCCCGACGACGCCGCCGACGATGCCGAAGCGGCGGGTGACGAAGGCGACAAGCCCATCCGCCTGGCAGTGGCCGGCCGGCCCAACGTCGGCAAGAGCACGCTCATCAACGCCTGGTTGGGCGAAGAGCGGCTGGTGGCGTTCGACCAGCCCGGCACCACGCGCGACGCCATCCACGTGCCGTTCGAGCGTGACGGCCGCAAGTTCGAACTGATCGACACCGCCGGCCTGCGCCGCAAGGGCAAGGTCTTCGAGGCGATCGAGAAGTTCTCGGTGGTGAAGACGCTGCAGGCGATCTCGGACGCCAATGTGGTGCTGCTGCTGATCGACGCCACGCAGGGCGTGAGCGAGCAGGACGCGCACATCGCCGGCTACATCCTCGAGTCGGGCCGCGCCGTGGTCATCGCCGTCAACAAGTGGGACGCCACCGACGAGTACCAGCGCGAGCAGTTGCAACGGTCCATCGAGAGCCGGCTGGCGTTCCTGAAGTTCGCGCCGGTGCTGCAGATCTCGGCGCGGCGGCGCACCGGGCTGTCGGCGCTGTGGAAATCGATCCTGGCCGCGCATGCCTCGGCCACCGTGAAGATGCCCACGCCGGTGCTGACGCGCCTGCTGCAGGACGCGGTGGAACACCAGGCACCGCGTCGCGACGGCAACTTCCGCCCCAAGATGCGCTACGCGCACCAGGGCGGCATGAACCCGCCGCTGGTGGTGATCCACGGCAACTCGCTGGAGCACATCACCGACGCCTACAAGCGCTACCTGGAAGGGCGCTTCCGCGAGCATTTCAAGCTCACCGGCACGCCGATGCGCATCGAGTTCCGCTCGGGCAAGAACCCCTTCGACGACCGCGCCCCCTAGGCCGCCTCGGCCGACAGCCTTTCAGGCGCTCCGGGTTGTCCCGTGTGATAACGTGAGCGCCTTCCCTAACACGGAGCATATCGTGAGCAACAAAGGTCAACTCTTGCAGGATCCCTTTCTCAATCTCCTGCGCAAAGAACATGTGCCGGTCTCGATCTACCTGGTCAACGGCATCAAGTTGCAGGGGCATATCGAATCGTTCGACCAGTACGTCGTCCTGCTGCGCAACACCGTGACGCAGATGGTCTACAAGCACGCGATCTCCACCGTCGTGCCCAGTCGTGCGGTGAACTTCCACGCCAACGAGAACAACGAGCCGGCCTGACGTCGGCCCGCACAGGTTCCAACCGACCTTGAGTTCCGCTGCATCCCCGACCCCGCACGCCGCGGGCGGCCCCACGCGCGCCGTGCTCGTCGGGGTCGACCTTGGCGGCCATTCGCCCTTTGATCCCACGCTCGACGAGCTGGCGTTGCTGGCCGAATCGGCCGGCGACGTGGCCGTGGCGCGCATCATCGCGCGGCGCAAGGCACCCGACGCAGCGCTGTTCGTGGGTTCGGGCAAGGCCGACGAGATCAAGGCCATGGTGGCGGCCACGGCCGCGCAGGGCGTGATCTTCGACCAGGCCCTGAGTCCGGCCCAGCAACGCAACCTGGAACAACACCTGGGCTGCCCGGTCGCCGACCGCACCTCGCTGATCCTCGACATCTTCGGCCAGCGCGCGCAGAGCCACGAAGGCAAGCTGCAGGTCGAACTGGCACGGCTGCAGTACATGGCCACGCGGCTGGTGCGGCGCTGGAGCCACCTCGAGCGCCAGGCTGGCGGCATCGGCATGCGTGGCGGCCCTGGCGAAGCGCAGATCGAGCTCGACCGTCGCATGATCGGCGACCGCATCAAGACCGTGAAGGAGCGGCTCGAGAAGGTCAAGCGCCAGCGTGGCACGCAACGCAAGGCGCGAGAACGGCGCGGCACCTTCCGCGTCTCGCTGGTGGGCTACACCAATGCGGGCAAGAGCACGCTGTTCAATGCGCTGGTCAAGGCCCGCAGCTACGCCGCCGACCAGCTGTTCGCCACGCTCGACACCACCACGCGCCAGCTCTGGTTGGCCGAGGCCGGTGGCACTGTGTCGCTGTCGGACACCGTCGGCTTCATCCGCGACCTGCCGCACAAGCTGGTCGAGGCCTTCGAGGCCACGCTGCAGGAAGCGGCCGATGCCGACCTGCTGCTGCACGTGGTCGACGCCGCCAGCCCGAACCTCGCCGAGCAGATGGCAGAGGTCGAGCGCGTGCTGGCCGAGATCGGCGCCGACACCGTGCCGCAGGTGTTGGTCTACAACAAGTGCGACCTGCTCGACGATGCGGCGCAGCCGCGTGCCGAGAGCGACGAGGTCGAGGTGCACCCTGGCGTGCGCCGTCCCCGGGTCTTTGTCAGCGCACGCGACGGGCGTGGCCTTGACGCCTTGCGTCAGGTCATCGCCGGCGTCGTCCGTGCCCGCCTGAACGTCGAACCGGTCGAACCGGTCACCACCGAATGAGCAACACACAACCTCCCAGCCGCCCCGCGTGGTGGCGTGCCGCCTTGTCGGGGCTCGTCTTCAACAACCGCAACGACGGGCCGCCCGACCTCGACGAGCTCTGGCGCGATTTCAACCGCAAGCTCAGCGGCCTGTTCGGCGGCAAGGGCGGCGGCGGTGGCGGCAACCGCCGCGACGACGGTCCCGGCGGCGGCGGTGGGCCGTCGTTCCAGCCCGACATGAAGAGCGCCGGCATCGGCGCCGGCCTCATCGCCGGTGTTGTGGCGCTGGTGTGGCTGGGCAGCGGCTTCTTCATCGTGCAGGAAGGCCAGCAGGCGGTCGTCACCACCTTCGGCAAGTACAGCAGCACGGCCGACGCCGGTTTCCAGTGGCGTTTCCCGTACCCGATCCAGGCGCACGAGTCGGTGTCGGTGACGCAGCTGCGCTCGGTCGAGGTCGGCCGCAACACGGTCGTGCCGGCCACCGGGCTGCGCGACTCGTCGATGCTGACCCAGGACGAGAACATCGTCGACATCCGCTTCACCGTGCAGTACCGCTTGAGCGATGCGCGCATGTACCTGTTCGAGAACCGCAGCCCCGACGAAGCCGTGGTGCAGGCGGCCGAGTCGGCGGTGCGCGAGATCGTCGGCCGCAGCAAGGTGGACTCGGTGCTGTACGAGCAGCGCGACGCGCTGGCCGCTGACCTTGTGAAGTCTATCCAGGTGCAGATGGAGCGCCTGAAGGCAGGCATCATCATCGCCAACGTCAACGTGCAGAACGTGCAGGTCCCCGACTCGGTGCAGGCTGCGTTCAACGACGCCGTGAAGGCGGGTGCAGACCGCGACCGCTTCAAGAACGAAGGTCAGGCCTACGCGAGCGACGTGATCCCCAAGGCCCGCGGCACGGCAAGCCGCTTGCTCGAAGAGGCTGAGGGCTACCGCTCGCGCGTGGTGGCGCAGGCCGAGGGTGATGCGCAACGCTTCCGCTCGGTGCTGACCGAGTACCAGAAGGCACCCGCCGTCACGCGCGACCGCCTCTACCTCGAAACCATGCAGCAGGTGTACAGCAACGTCACCAAGGTGATGGTCGACACCCGCTCCGGTTCCAACCTGCTGTACCTGCCGCTCGACAAGCTGCTGCAGCAGTCGGGCACGGTGCCGGCCACGGCCGCACCGATGGCGGTGCCGACACCGTCGCCACTGGAGTCGGTGGGGCAGAACTCTGCCGCCGACATTCGTTCCCGCGACGGTGCGCGCACGCGCGACCGCGAAGGCCGCTAACACCGGGGCACACAAGACATGAACCGCATTGCCCTCATCGTTGCAGGCGCGCTGATCGCGCTGATGCTCGCCGGATCGGCGCTCTTCGTCGTCGACCAGCGCCAGGTTGCCGTGGTCTACGCACTGGGCGAGATCAAGGAAGTCATCACCGAGCCTGGCCTGAAGTTCAAGTTGCCGCCGCCGTTCCAGAACGTGGTCTTCCTCGACAAGCGCATCCAGACCATGGACAGCCCGGAGACCCGGCCCATCTTCACGGCAGAGAAGAAGAGCCTGGTCATCGATTGGCTGGTGAAGTGGCGCATCACCGAACCCCGTCAGTTCATCCGCAACAACGGCACCGACATCCGCAACCTGGAAAGTCGCCTGTCGCCCGTGGTGCAGGCCGCGTTCAACGAAGAGATCACCAAGCGCGATGTGCGCGGTGTGCTCTCCGGCGAGCGCGAGAAGATCATGACGGACGTGCGCAGCCGCCTGGCTGACGAAGCCAAGTCGTTCGGTATCGAGATCATCGACGTGCGCATCAAGCGTGTCGACTTCGTCGCCGACATCACCGACTCGGTATACCGTCGCATGGAGTCCGAGCGCAAGCAGGTCGCCAACGAACTGCGTTCGCAGGGCGCGGCCGAAGCCGAGAAGATCCGCGCCGATGCCGACCGCCAGCGCGAAGTCATCATTGCCGAGGCCTACCGCGACGCGCAGAAGGTCAAGGGCGAGGGCGACGCCAAGTCGAGTGCGCTGTACGCAGATGCCTTCGGGCGCGATCCGCAGTTCGCCAAGTTCTATCGCAGTCTGGAAGCCTACCGGTCCACCTTCCGCTCCAAGGGCGACATGATGGTGCTGGACCCGAGCAGCGAGTTCTTCGGTGCCATGCGTGGCACCGGCGGCGCTGCACCTGCGGCGCCGCGCAAGTGAGGCCAGGCCTAGTCGCTTGACACGCGGCGCCGGCGCAGCGCGACCCATGGGCGACCTGCTGCTGGGCGCACTGGCCTTGCTGCTGGTGCTGGAAGGGCTGCTGCCCTTCGTCAACCCCGGCGCCTGGCGCCGCGTGTTCGAGCAGGCCACGCGCCTGAGCGATGGCCAGTTGCGCTTCATCGGCCTGAGCAGCATCGTGCTCGGGCTCGTCCTGCTGTCCCTGTGGACCTGAAGCCGATTCAGGGCTGGGCTGCGCTGCGGACTTGGTTCTAGGGGGTGGAGGGAACTTCCGCGCCCGACGCTGGCGGGCGCGCTAATAGCATGGCCTGTGCACGGCGGACATCCCCGCCGGCCTCGACAGGAGCATCCCATGCAGATCCAACTTCGCCGCCTCGTGGCGGCGCTCGCCGGCCTCGTGTTGGTAGCCACCACCGGTGTGGCCAGAGCAGACAACGACCGTGACCCTGCGCGTGTGCAGGCCGAGTTGAAGGCGCAGATCGGCGACACCGATGCCGACACCGGCCCCGCGTTCTCGTTCGCAGGTCGGCAGTTCGCGAACCAGAAGGCCTTCATCGACAGCGGCGCCCGCTGCTCGACCCGCCACGTCAGCGACTTCGAACAGCAACTGCACGAGATCGCGCACGCGAACTGGAAGCAGTCGCGCGTGTCGACCGGCCGCGCCGTGCCCGAGCGCGCAGCCGGCACGGTGGCCGTGCCGGTCTGGGTGCACGTCATCAACCGCGGCACCGGCATCTCCAACGGCGACGTGCCCGAGAGCCAGATCACCGCGCAGATGAACGTGCTGAACGCGGCCTACGCGTCGACCGGCTCGCCGTTCTTCTTCACGCTGGCCGGGGTCACGCGCACCACGAATGCCAGCTGGTACACCATGACGCCTGGCTCCAGCGCCGAGAGCCAGGCCAAGGCCGCGCTACGCGTTGGCGGCCCGGGCACACTGAACATGTACCTCGCGAGCCCGGGGCAGGGACTGCTCGGCTGGGCCACGTTCCCGACCGACTACGCCAGCCGGCCTTCGATGGACGGCGTCGTGGTCCTCAACACGTCGGTCCCTGGTGGCACGGCCGTGCCTTACAACGAAGGCGACACCGCGACGCACGAGGTCGGTCACTGGCTGGGCCTGTACCACACGTTCCAGGGCGGCTGCACGACGCGCAACGACCAGGTCACCGACACGCCAGCCGAGCGCTCGGCCGCCTACGGCTGCCCGGTCGGTCGTGACAGCTGCTCGGGCCGCCGTTACCCGGGGCTGGACCCGATCACGAACTTCATGGACTACACCGACGACAGCTGCATGAACACGTTCAGCGGCGGCCAGGTGGCGCGCATGGACAGCCTGCACCAGCAGTACCGCCCGACGCCCTGAGCGACGGCACGGCGTGCGGGGCCCGAGCCCCGGCCACCGGCGCGCGCCGTGCGCGCCGGTGAGCCCCGTACAATGCCGTTTTCAATCGCCGGTGAACTTTGCATGCTCTCTGCTTGGCTGCTGCCCGAGCACATCGCCGACGTGCTGCCCGCCCAGGCGCGGCGCATCGAAGACCTGCGGCGCTCGTTGCTCGACCGCGCCCGCGGCTACGGCTTCGAGCTGGTCATGCCCCCGCTGCTGGAGCACCTGGAGTCGCTGCTGTCGGGCACGGGCCGTGAGCTCGACCTGAAGACCTTCAAGCTCGTCGACCAGCTCAGCGGCCGCACGCTGGGTCTGCGCGCCGACACCACGCCGCAGGCCGCGCGCATCGACGCGCACCTGCTGAACCGCGAAGGCGTGACCCGCCTGTGCTACTGCGGTCCAGTCCTGCACACCCGTCCGGCGGGCTTGAATGCCACGCGCGAGCCCTTGCAGTTCGGCGCCGAGATCTTCGGCCATGCAGGCCTGGAAGCCGACCTGGAAGTGATGGAGCTGGCCCTCGACGGGCTGCAGGCCGCTGGCCTGCCGGATCTGGTGATCGACCTGGCCGATGCGCGTGTGCTGCGCGGTATTTTCGCCGGCGCCCCGGTCGACGGCGTCCATCTGCAAGACCTGGTGGCGGCGCTGTCCGACAAGGACGCATCGGCGGTCGAGCAGCTCTCGGCGGGCCTGGCAGAACCGACGCGGCAATCGTTGCGCGCCTTGCTGCGCCTGTACGGAGGTGCCGAGGTCCTGGTGGCAGCGCGGGAACAGCTGCCGGCACGGCCGCTGGTGCGCACCGCCCTGGACCAGCTGCAGTGGCTGGCCACGCACCTCGCCAGCGCCTACCCGCGGCTGCGCGTCGGTTTCGACCTGTCGGACATGAGCGGCTACGCGTACTACAGCGGCACGCGCTTTGCGGTGTATGCCGCCGGCAGCAGCGACGCGCTGGCGCGTGGCGGCCGCTACGACGAGGTGGGTGCCATCTTCGGACGCAACCGTCCGGCGGTGGGCTTCAGCCTGGACCTGAAGGCGCTGTCCGAACTGGGCCGGCCCGTGGCCGCCGGCCGTGCCATTCGCGCCCCGTGGGGCGAAGACGCCGCGCTGCGTGCTGCCGTGCGCCGGCTGCGGGCCGCGGGCGAGACCGTCATCGCCGTGCTGCCTGGCCACGAAGTCGAGGCGCAGGCCTTCGAATGCGACCGCGAGCTGGTGCTCGACGGCGGCCAGTGGCAGCTGCGCACCGTTTCTTGATTCACGAGGATGCTTTGAACATGCAAGCAGGTTTCCGGCCCACGGCAGGCCGCAATGTCGTCGTCGTCGGCACCCAGTGGGGCGACGAAGGCAAGGGCAAGATCGTCGACTGGATGACCGACCACGCGCAAGGCGTGGTGCGCTTCCAGGGCGGCCACAACGCGGGCCACACGCTCGTCATCGCCGGCCGCAAGACCGCGCTGCAGCTGATCCCGTCGGGCGTGATGCGCGAGGGCGTGGCCTGCTACATCGGCAATGGTGTCGTCGTCGACCCGGCTCACCTGCTGGTCGAGATCGCGCGCATCGAGGCCCTGGGCATCGACGTGCGTTCGCGCCTGTTCCTGTCCGAGGCCTGCCCGCTGATCCTGCCGTTCCACGTGGCGCTGGACAGCGCCCGGGAAGGCCGGCGCGAAAGCAGCGGCAGCGGCAAGATCGGCACCACCGGCAAGGGCATCGGCCCGGCCTACGAAGACAAGGTCGCACGCCGTGCGCTGCGCGTGCAGGACCTCAAGCACCCGGCGCGCTTCGAGTCCAAGCTGCGCGAGCTGGTGGAGTTGCACAACACTGAACTCGCCTACCTCGGCGCGCAGCAGGTCGACTGGAAGCTCGTGCTGGACGGCGCCCTCCAGGCGGCCGAACAGCTGCGGCCGCTGATGGCCGACGTGGGCTACCGCCTGCACCAGGCGCATGCGCAGGGCCAGAACCTGCTGTTCGAAGGTGCCCAGGGAACGCTGCTGGACATCGACCACGGCACCTACCCGTACGTCACATCGAGCAACTGCGTCGCGGGCAATGCCGCTGCCGGCTCCGGCGTGGGTCCGGGCATGCTGCACTACGTGCTGGGCATCACGAAGGCCTACACCACGCGCGTGGGTGGCGGGCCGTTCCCGACCGAGCTCGACATCGACACTGCCGGCAGCGTCGGCCACCACTTCAGCACGGTGGGGCAGGAGCGTGGCACCGTCACCGGCCGTGCGCGCCGTTGCGGCTGGCTCGACGCTGCTGCGCTCAAGCGCAGCATCATCATCAACGGTGTCTCGGGCCTGTGCATCACCAAGCTCGACGTGCTCGACGGCCTGCCCGAGATCCAGATCTGCACGGGCTACAAGCTCGGCGACCGCACGCTCGACGTGCTGCCGCTGGACGCCGACGAGGTGGTCGACTGCGTGCCGGTCTACGAGACGATGGCCGGCTGGAGCGAGACCACCGCCGGCCTCACGAATTGGGAACAGCTGCCGCGCAATGCGCGCCTGTACCTGGAGCGCGTGCAGGCGCTGATCGGCGCACCGATCGACATGGTGTCCACCGGCCCCGACCGCGTGCACACGATCCTGCTCCGCCACCCCTTCCGCGCCTGAAGCGCACGACGGCATCACCACAAGGACTGCGCATGCTCACCGACGACGGCAAGCACCTCTACGTCTCCTGGGACGAATACCACCTGCTCACCGAGCGCCTTGCCCTGAAGGTGCACGGCTCGGGCTGGGAGTTCGACCAGATCCTCTGCCTCGCGCGAGGCGGCATGCGGCCGGGCGACGTGCTCTCGCGCGTGTTCGACAAGCCGCTGGCCATCATGTCCACCAGTTCGTACCGCGCCGAGGCCGGCACGATCCAGGGCCGGCTCGACATGGCCAAGTACATCACCATGCCCAAGGGCGAACTGGCCGGGCGCGTGCTGCTGGTCGACGACCTGGCCGACACCGGCGTGACGCTGCGTGCGGTGGTCGACCGGCTGCGCGGCATGCCATCGATCAGCGAGCTGCGCGCGGCCGTGATCTGGGTGAAGGGCGTGTCGACCTACGTGCCCGACTACTATGTCGAGACGCTGCCCACCAGCCCATGGATCCACCAGCCCTTCGAGGAGTACGACAACCTCCGCCCCGAGGGCCTGGCGAAGAAGTTCTCGGTCTGATGGGCGAACAAGAAGGCCAGCATGCGCTGGCCTTTTTTTCGAGTGGTGGTTGCGGGGATCGGCACGCGTACCACATGGCAGTCATGCTGGGCTCGGCCCACAAAGCAAAATGGCCGACACTTGCGTGCCGGCCATCTGCTTTGGTGTTGGTGCCCAGGAGAGGACTCGAACCTCCACGCCGTTAAGCGCTAGTACCTGAAACTAGTGCGTCTACCAATTCCGCCACCTGGGCTTTCAGGAAAGATAGGACTATATCATCAAACAAAAAGATCATGCAAGCGCCCCCGCGCCACAAGCTGCGCTGCTGGGCGAAATCGAGGGCCGCGTCGAGGGCCACCGCGACGGCCATGGTTTCGTCGTGCCCGATGCCGGCGAACCGACCATCTATCTGGCGCCACAGGAAATGCGCTCGGTGCTGCACCGTGACCGCGTGCGCGTGCGCATCCAGCGTTATGACCGCAAGGGCCGGCCCGAGGGCCGCGTGCTCGACATTCTCGAGCGCCGCAAGACGCCGATCATCGGCCGCCTGCTGCACGAGAGCGGGCAGTGGATCGTCGCGCCCGAGGACCGCCGCTACGGCCAGGACATCCTGATCCCCAAGAACGCCATCGCCAGTGCGGCGGTGGGGCAGGTGGTGTCGGTCGAACTGACCGAGCCGCCGTCGCTGCACTCGCAGCCGGTGGGCCGCGTGTCCGAGGTGCTGGGCGAGATCGACGACGCCGGCATGGAGATCGAGATCGCGGTGCGCAAGTACGAAGTGCCGCACCGCTTCAGCCCCGAGACGCTGGCGCAGGCGGCGGCGCTGCCCGAGCGCATCCGCCCGGCCGACCGCAAGCAGCGCATCGACCTCAGCGACGTGCCGCTGGTCACCATCGACGGCGAAGACGCGCGCGACTTCGACGACGCCGTCTACTGCGAGCCCTTCAAGCGCGGTCGCGGCAAGACGCTGTTCGAAGGCTGGCGGCTGCTGGTGGCCATCGCCGACGTCAGCCACTACGTGAAGCCGGGCGAGCCCAACGACGAAGACGCCTACGAGCGCGCCACGTCGGTCTACTTTCCGCGCCGCGTCATCCCGATGCTGCCCGAGAAGCTCTCGAACGGCCTGTGTTCGCTGAACCCCGAGGTCGAGCGCCTGGCCATGGTGTGCGACATGCTCGTGGGCCAGGACGGCAGCGTCGATGCCTACCAGTTCTACCCGGCCGTGATCTGCTCGCATGCGCGGCTCACCTACACCGAGGTCGCAGCCGTGCTGGCCAACACGCGCGGCCCCGAGGCGCACAAGCGCGCCGATCTCGTGCCGCATCTCGTGCACCTGCACGAGGTCTACCGTGCCCTGCTGAAGCAACGCGCGGTGCGCGGCGCGGTGGACTTCGACACCACCGAGACGCAGATCGTGTGCGACGCGAATGGCCGCATCGAGAAGATCGTGCCGCGCACGCGTAACGACGCGCACCGGCTGATCGAGGAAGCGATGCTGGCCGCCAACGTCTGCGCCGCCGACTTCATCGCGCAGGGCGAGCATCCGTCGCTGTACCGCGTGCACGAAGGCCCGACACCCGAAAAGCGCCTGGCGCTGCAGAGCTACCTGAAGGCGCTGGGCCTGGGCCTGCACATCAGCGACGAGCCGCGGCCGGCCGAGATGCAGGCCATCTCGCAGGCGGTGCAGGGCCGGGTGGATGCGCAGCAGATCCAGACCATGCTGCTGCGGTCGATGCAGCAGGCCATCTACACGGCGACCAACGCCGGCCACTTCGGCCTGGCCTACGAGGCCTACACGCACTTCACGAGCCCGATCCGCCGCTACCCCGACCTGCTGGTGCACCGTGTCATCAAGGCCATGCTGGGCGGGCGCCGCTACCACCTGGCACTCAGCGCCAAGACCCGCGTGCCCGAGGTTCGGCGCGGCGGCAAGGTGCAGGCGCGCAGTGCCAAGCCCTTGTCGCAGGAACTCACGGCCTGGGAAGCCGCTGGCGCGCACTGCAGCGCAAACGAGCGCCGTGCCGACGAGGCCAGCCGTGACGTCGAGTCGTGGCTGAAGTGCCGCTACATGCGCGAGCACCTGGGCGAGGAGTTCTCGGGCACCGTCAGCGCGGCCACCAGCTTCGGCCTGTTCGTCACGCTCGACGCGCTGTACGTCGAAGGCCTGGTGCACATCACCGAACTGGGTGGCGAGTACTACCGCTTCGACGAGGCGCGCCAGGAACTGCGCGGAGAACGCACCGGTGTGCGCTATGCCATCGGCACGCGCGTGCGGGTGCAGGTCAGCCGGGTCGACCTGGACGGCAGGCGCATCGACTTCCGCATGGTGCGCGAAGGCGAGGGTGACAAGCTGCTGGCGCGTGGCCGGCCGGATCGCGGCGAACGTGGCGAACGTGCCGAACGTGCGGACCGCAACGAACGCCCCGCCACGGCGGTAGAGGAACTGGCGGCCGTGCGCGAGGCCGATCGCAGCGTGAAGGCCGTGGCGCGCGAGCGCAAGGCCGAGGCGGCCAAGCGCAGCCGAAAGCCCGGTGCGCGCAAGACGGCGCCGCGCGCGCGGCGCTGAGGCTCGCCGGACGACACCGGCGCGTCAGCCCGTTGCCGGACGTTCGGCGAGGCGCTCGATCAGGTCGAGCGCACGCAGCGGCCGTGAGTGACCTTCTGCAGCAGCGCGGTCGGCCGCATGGCCGTGCTGCCAGACGGCTGCCACTGCAGCGGCCTGTGGCGCCTGCGGCTGTTGCGCCCACAGGCCACCGAGCCAGCCGGCCAGCACGTCACCCGTGCCGGCCGTGGCCAGCAGGGCATTTCCTGTCGGATTGACCGAGGGCGGCAGGCCGGGCGCGGCGACGATGCTGCCCGAGCCCTTCAGCACGACGACGCAGCCGAAGCGCGCCACCAGGGCGTGCGCGCTGGCGAGGCGGTCGACCTGCACTGCCGCTGCGCTGCAGCCGAGCAGCCGTGCGGCCTCCAGCGGGTGCGGCGTCAGCACGGTGGGGTGCCCGCGGGTGGCACGTGCAGCCAGTGCCGTTGCCAGCGCCGCGTCGGCCGCCACCGCGTTCAGCGCGTCGGCATCCAGGACCAGCCGGCCCGCCGCGGCCAGCAGGGCCGGCAGGGCCGCTGCCACGGCACTGCCGCCGCCACAACCGCAGACGACCGTGCTGGCTGCCAGCGTGGCGGCGTCGGACAGCCACCATCGGCTGCGGGACATCAGCTCGGGGCGCTGCGGCTGCGCCACTGGGCCGCCATCGAGCAAGCTCACGTAGACGCGGCCGGCGCCAGCGGCCAATGCGGCGCTGCCGGCCAGCCAGGCCGCGCCCGTCATGCCGTCGGCACCCCCGACCACCACGACATCACCGAAGCTGCCCTTGTGCTGCACGTGGGCGCGCACGTTCGGCGCCGGCGGCCCGGTCAGCGTGGCGGTTGCGGCGCCGGCCTGCACGCCCAGCGTGTGCAGCCAGACGCGACCGGCATGGTCGCGGCCCTGGCCGGTGAAGAGCCCCGGCTTCAGCGTCAGCAGCGACAGGGTGGCCTGCGCACGCACCGCCAGGCCGCCCAGCGCCACGCCCGTGTCGGCGTGCAGGCCCGAAGGCAGATCCACCGACAGCACGGGCGCCGCGCTGCGGTTAAGCTGCTGGATGGTGTCGGCGAGCGCGCCCTCGGGAGCGCGCCGCGTGCCCAGGCCCAGCAGCGCGTCGATGGCGAGATCGCCGGCGTCACCCTGCCAGGTCGGCGTGACGGGCACACCCGCTGCGACCGCGGCGGCATGGGCCCAGGCGGCGTCGGCGGGCAGGCGTGCCGCGTCACCGAAGAACGCCACTTGCACAGCCTTGCCGGCGCGCAGCAGGTGCAGCGCTGCGACGAAGCCGTCGCCACCGTTGTTGCCGGGCCCGGCGAGCACCTGCACCCGCTGCGCGTGCGGCGCCCAGGCCAGGGCCAGCTGCGCCACGGCCAGGCCCGCACGCTGCATCAGCGCCTGCGGTGGAGTGCTGGCGAGTGCAAGCGCCTCGGCGGCGCGCGTGGTGGCGGCGTCGTGCAGCGGCCAGGGGCCGGAAGTGGCGGTGACAGGCACGGGGCGCATCGGCGGATTGTGGCCCGCCCCGGCAGTCGTGGGCGTCCGGCTAGCGCAGGCGTTCGATGCCCAGGCCCTGCAGATCCATGCCCGCGTCGCGACCGCTGATCTGCTCGGCCAGCACGCGTGCCGAGCCGCAGGCCAGCGCCCAGCCGCTGGAGCCGTGGCCCAGGTTCAGCCAGACGCCTGCGGCTCCGCTGGCGCCCAGCACCGGCGGGCCGTCGGGCAGCATCGGCCGCGCGCCCTTCCAGTGTTGCGCCTTCTGCTTGTGCACCGCGCCTGGAAACCAGTCGTCGAGCACGCGGTACAGCGTGCGCAGTGCCGGCACGTGCAGGTGGTCGGGCGATCCGCCCAGCTCGGCACGGCCGGCCACGCGCACACGCTGGCCCAGGCGCGAGATCGCGACCTGGTGGCGTTGGTCCATCAGCGCCGCGCGCGGCGCGGTGTCGGCTCCGCCGTCGATGTGGCGCAGCGGTGCCGTGAGCGAGTAGCCGTACACGGCCGCCAGCGGCAGCCGCAGGCCCAGCGGGCGCAACAGGGTGGTCGACTCGGCGCCGGTGCACAGCACCACGCCGTCGAAGCTGTCGCTGCCGCCGGCCGTGACCACGACCGGACGCGCGCCGGCCTCCACGCGCATCACTTCGGCGCCGAGCCGGAAGTCGGCGCCCAGCCGCTGCGCCTGGGCCTTCAGCAGGTGCGCGAACTGGCGGCAGTTGCCGACGCCGTCGTTCGGCAGGTGGATGGCGGCGCGCAGCGCCGTGGTGGCGTGCAGCGCGGGCTCGACGGCGCGCGTGCGCTCGGCATCGAGCAGTTCGAAACCCACGCCCAGCTCGGCCAGCAGCTTCAGGCCGCCGCGCGCTTGCACCAGCTCGCGGTCGCTGCGCAGCAGCACCAGCAGGCCGCGCTGCTGTTCGTAGTCGAGCCGCAGTGTCTGTGTCAGCTCCTGCAGGCGCTCGAAGCTGAAGCGCGCCAGCCGCAGCATGGCGGTGCGGTTGGCCGCATGCACCGACGGCCCGCATGCGCGCCACCAGCGCCACAGCCAGGGCAGGTGGCGCCACGCAGCCAGCCCGGGCAGGCGCAGCGGTGCGTCGCGGCCGAGCAGGTGGCGCAGCACCTTCCACGGCATGCCGGGTGCCGCCCAGGGCGACACGACTCCGGGCGCCACGATGCCTGCGTTGGCAAAGCTAGCCTCCGAGGCGACGCTGGCGCAGCGGTCGAACACGGTGACTTCATGGCCTGCGAGCGCGAGCTCGTAGGCCGAGGTGACGCCGACGATGCCGGCGCCAATGACGGCGATGCGCAAGGTCTCAGGCTCCTCGCGCAGCCAGCAGTGGCTCCAGCCGGTGTTCGATGGCCAGCGAGGCGCCGAGCACGGCATCGTCGCTGCCTGCCTGTCCCCACACCATCAGCCCGACGGGCATCGTGCCCGCGGCATGGCAGGGCAGCGACAGCGCGCAGCCATCGAAGAAGTTCACGGCCGAACAGTTGCGCAGCAGGCGTCCGTTGGTCGCGAAGAACAGCTCGTCGTCCGCCAGCAGCGGCGCGATCGGCGGCGCCACCATCGGCACCGTGGGCGAGAGTGCGGCGTCGAAGCCGCGCAGTGCGGTCTGCACGCGCCGGATCCAGTCGTGCCGGGCTTGCAGCAGCGCGATGTAGTCGGCCGCGCGCATGGCTTCGCCGCGGCGGATGCGCATCGCTACTCGGGGGTCGTACTGCGCGCTGCGCGTGGCCAGCCGCTCGCGGTGCCAGGCCCAGGCTTCGGCGGCCGGGAAGCCGCCCAGCGCGTTGATGCCGGCCAGTTCGGCCAGCTCGGGCAGGGCGATGGTCTCGACCTGCGCGCCGGCGTCGCGTAGCGCGGCGAGCGCTGCGTCGAAGGCGCTGGCAACGGCCGGCTCCAGGCCGTCGAGCATCAGGGTCTGCGGCACGGCGAACCGCAGCGCGCGCAGCGGTCGGCCGGGCAGCCGCACCTGGCGCGCCGCCAGCACCTCGTGCAGCAGCACGGCGTCGCGCACCGAGTGCGTGATGGCGCAGGCGGTGTCGAGCGTGGTCGACAGCGGCACGCTGCCGGCCAGCGGCGTCAGCGCCTGCGTGTTCTTGAAGCCGACCAGTCCGTGCAGCGCCGCTGGGATGCGGATGGAGCCGCCGGTGTCGGAGCCGAGCGCCGCCCAGGCCGCGCCACAGGCCACCGACACCGCGCCACCCGAGGTGGAGCCTCCGGGGATGCGCGGCGTGGCGTCGAGCGCCACCGTGGCCACGTTGGCGGGCGTGCCGTGGTGCGGGTTGATGCCAACGCCTGAGAACGCGAACTCCGACAGGTTGGTGTGACCCACCAGCGCCGCACCTGCCGCGCGCAGGCGCGCCACCACCGGGCTGTCGGCGGCGGCGGGCGCGGCGTCGGCCATCGCGGCGGAAGCGGCGGTGGTGGGCTGGCCCGCTACGTCGAACAGGTCCTTGATCGACACGGCCAGGCCAGCCAGCGGCGAGAGCGGCGCGCCCGCCGCCCGTGCGGAGTCGGTGGCCGCGGCCACAGCGCGGGCCTGCGCGTCGAACCGGCGCAGGAAGGCGTGGCGTGCCGCCGGGCCATCGGCCGCAGTGAGTGCGGCTTCGAGCAGATCGCCGGCCTTCGCGTCGCCGCTCAGCAGTTGTTCACGGGCACCGACCAGGTCGGTGGTGCCGGGGCGTGTTACACTCATCGGGTTTGCCTCGAAGCGGGTGCCGTCAGGTGCTGCAGGTTCGAGACAGACAAATCGCGAACCCGGCCTCTGAGGTGTCGCTGCAGCCCGTCACGAACCCATACGGTTCGTCACATTGCAGCGATGAAGCGCCGGGATTCTAGACCCAACCTTCGGAGTTATTCGATGACTGTCTCCATGCGTGAAATGCTGGAAGCCGGTGTCCATTTCGGGCACCAGACGCGCTTCTGGAACCCCAAGATGGCCCCGTACATCTACGGCCATCGCAACAAGATCCACATCATCAACCTCGAGAAGACGCAGCCGCTCTTCGAAGAGGCGATGAAGTTCATCCGCCAGCTCTCGGCCCGCCGCGGCACGGTGCTGATGATCGGCACCAAGCGCCAAGCTCGCGAAGTCATCGCGATGGAAGCCCAGCGCTGCGGCATGCCCTACGTCGACCAGCGCTGGCTTGGCGGCATGCTGACCAACTTCAAGACGGTCAAGGGCAGCCTGAAGAAGCTGAAGGACATGCAGGCGACCAAGGAAGCCGGCACCGACGCGATGATCAAGAAGGAAGCCCTGCTGTTCGACCGCGAGCTGGTCAAGCTCGAGAAGGACATCGGTGGCATCCAGGACATGGGCGCGCTGCCTGACGCGATGTTCGTCATCGACGTCGGCTACCACAAGATCGCCGTGGCCGAAGCCAAGAAGCTGGGCATCCCCGTGATCGGCATCGTCGACACCAACCACTCGCCTGTCGGCATCGACTACGTCATCCCCGGCAATGACGACTCGGCCAAGGCCGTCGCGCTGTACGCGCGCGCCGTCGCCGACGCCGTGCTGGAAGGCAAGGCCAGCGCCACGAACGAAGTGGTGCAGGCCGCGTCCGGCAGCGACGAGTTCGTCGAAGTCCGCGAAGAGGCCTGATCGGCCCGATCCGCAGCGGGCCCCAGCGGGCCCGCCTTGTTGCGGAGCCTCCGCCGCGCGCCCCGAGCGCCCGGCGGGCTCTGCTCTGAAGAACTGGAGTGACTCAAATGCCCGCAATCACTGCAAGCATGGTGGCCGAACTGCGCGCGAAGACCGACGCGCCGATGATGGAGTGCAAGAAGGCGCTGACCGAGGCCGACGGCGATGCCGCGCGTGCCGAGGAGATCCTGCGCGTCAAGCTCGGCAGCAAGGCCGGCAAGGCCGCCTCGCGCGTCACGGCCGAAGGCGTGATCGCCGCTTCCGTGAACGGCACCACCGGTGCCGTCGTCGAAGTCAACTGCGAGACCGACTTCGTCACCAAGAACGACTCGTTCCTGGCCTTCTCGAAGGCCGTGGCCGACCTCATCACCGCCCACAACCCGGCCGATGTGGCTGCGTTGTCGGCGCTGGCGCTGTCGCAGGACGGCTTCGGCCCGACCGTGGAAGACGTGCGCAAGGGCCTGATCGGCAAGATCGGCGAGAACATGTCGATCCGCCGCTTCCAGCGCTACGCCAACGGCGGCAAGCTGGCGAGCTACCTGCACGGCACGCGCATCGGCGTCATCGTCGAGTTCGACGGCGACGACGTGGCGGCCAAGGACGTGGCGATGCACGTTGCCGCGATGAAGCCCAAGGCGCTGTCCACCGCCGACGTGCCGGCCGAGCTGATCGAGGTCGAGCGCCGTGTTGCCGCCGAGAAGGCTGCCGAGTCGGGCAAGCCGGCCGAGATCGTCGCCAAGATGGTCGACGGCTCGGTGCAGAAGTTCCTGAAGGAGGTCTCGCTGCTGAACCAGACCTTCGTCAAGAACGACAAGCAGACCGTCGAGCAGATGCTGAAGGCCGCCGCCACCACGGTGAAGGGCTTCACGCTGTACGTGGTGGGCGAAGGCATCGAGAAGAAGGTCGACGACTTCGCGGCCGAAGTCGCGGCCCAGGTCGCCGCGGCCAAGGGCCAGTAAGCCTGGCCGCTCAGCCGGGTCCCGCGTGCTGCGGGATCCGGAAACAAAGGGGGCATGGCGCCCCCTTACACTGTCACCCGCTCCACCCGCCACCATCGTTCTCGAGAGGTCTCCTCGCATGCCGGCATACAAGCGCATCCTGCTCAAACTGTCGGGTGAGGCGCTGATGGGCGACGACAGCTACGGCATCAACCGCGCCACCATCGTGCGCATGGTGCGCGAGGTGCGCGAAGTCACCGAACTGGGCTGCGAGGTCGCCATCGTCATCGGCGGCGGCAACATCTTCCGCGGCGTGGCCGGCGGCTCGGTCGGCATGGACCGCGCCACCGCCGACTACATGGGCATGCTGGCCACGGTGATGAACTCGCTGGCGCTGGCCGACACCATGCGCCAGGAAGGCATGACCGCGCGCGTGATGTCGGCCATCAGCATCGAGCAGGTGGTCGAGCCCTACGTGCGGCCCAAGGCGCTGCAGTACCTGGAAGAGGGCAAGGTGGTGATCTTCGCCGCCGGCACCGGCAATCCCTTCTTCACCACCGACACCGCGGCAGCGCTGCGGGGCGCCGAGATCGGTGCCGAAGTGGTGTTGAAGGCGACCAAGGTGGACGGCGTCTACACGGCCGACCCGCACAAGGATGCGACGGCCACCCGTTACGCAACCATCGGTTTCGACGAGGCCATCATGAAGAACCTGCAGGTCATGGACGCTGCAGCCTTCGCGCTGTGCCGCGACCAGAAGCTGCCGATCCGCGTGTTCAGCATCTTCAAGCCCGGCGCATTGAAGCGCGTGGTGCTGGGCGAAGACGAAGGCACGCTCGTGCACGTTTGAGAAGGTTCCAAGCTTCCATGACCATCGCAGACATCCACAAGACCGCGGCCGAGAAGATGGCCAAGTCGGTCGAGGCGTTCAAGAACGAACTGCAGAAGATCCGCACCGGCCGCGCCCACCCGGGCATCCTCGACCAGGTGCACGTCGACTACTACGGCTCGATGGTGCCCATCAGCCAGGTTGCCAACGTGAGCCTGCTCGACGCGCGCACGATCAGCGTGCAGCCCTGGGAAAAGGGCATGGGCCCCAAGATCGAGAAGGCCATCCGCGAGTCCGACCTGGGCTTGAACCCCTCGGCCCAGGGCGACCTGCTGCGCGTGCCGATGCCCGGCCTGACCGAAGAGCGTCGCAAGGAGCTGACCAAGGTCGTGCGCCACACCGGCGAAGAGGCCAAGATCGCCGTGCGCAGCATTCGCCGCGATGCCAACGAGCACCTGAAGCGCCTGCTGAAGGACAAGGCCGTGTCCGAGGACGAAGAGCGCCGCGCGCAGGACGACGTGCAGCGCCTGACCGACGGCAC
>VFQM010000364.1_pt1 | contig 52304 bp, 52 predicted proteins | sample 3512391 | NCBI WGS metagenome assembly VFQM01 (sample SAMN10412369, study PRJNA504923) | tailings metagenome | isolation source: Replicate 1 from Balatoc abandoned mine | place: Philippines | reverse complement strand
TGGCCTTCACCGCCACCTTGTATTCGTGGAAATCGTGGTCCTGCAGCAGCTTGATGTGGTCGAGCGCAGACTCGACCAGCGCTTCGGGGCAAGGCTCGCCGTATTTCTCGAGCAGGTCCTTCTCCAGGCTGCCGGCGTTGACACCGATGCGGATCGCGCAGCCGTTGGCTTTGGCGGCGCGGACCACTTCGGCAACGCGTTCGCTGGAGCCGATATTGCCCGGGTTGATCCGCAGGCAGGCCGCGCCGGCATCGGCCGCTTCGAGCGCGCGCTTGTAGTGGAAGTGGATGTCGGCGACGATCGGAATGCGCGCCGCCTTGACGATCTTGCCGAGCGCCGCAGTGCTCTCAACATCCGGGCAGGACACGCGGATGATGTCGGCCCCGGCCTCTTCGCAGCGGCGGATCTGGTCTATCGTCGCGACCGGATCGGAGGTCAGCGTGTTGGTCATTGTCTGGACCGTGATCGGCGCATCGCCGCCCACGGGGACCGAACCCACCATGATCTGCCGGGACTTGCGCCGCGCGATATCGCGCCAGGGTCTGACTGATGACATGGCCCGCATATAGGGGAGAGCACCGGCGGCGCAAAGCCCGATCCTTGTGCAGATTCAGCTCAGAACAACTGCGCGAAGAGAAACTCCTCGTCGAGCTGTTCGCCGACGCGGAAGGTGATGTCGGCCACCTTTTCAAAGCCATAGCGGCGGTAGAAGCGGTGGCCGCCGTCGTTATAGGCATAGACCGAGATCTGCACTTCATCCGCCCCGCGCGCGGCGAACTCGGCCATCGCCCAGTCCATCAGCTTGCCGCCAATGCCCAGGCCGGTGGCATCGGGTGCAGTGTAAAGCTGCTTCAGCTCCATCACCCGCTCGCCCCGCGCGTGGTCCGGAAAGCCGCAGCTCAGGCCGATCTTGCAATAGCCCAGCAGCACGCCGTCGCGCTCGGCCAGGCGGTAGACCCGGTCGGGGTTGACCAGTTCGGCGGCAATCGCCGGTTCGGACAGGCTCTCGTCGAGGAAGCTGTTGAGGTCCGCCTCCGTATAGAGCGGCCCGAACTTGGCCACGAAGGCATCGATCGCCAGCCGCGAGAGGGCGCGAATATCGGCCGCGGTCGCCGGGCGCAGGATCAGAGCGTCTTGGTCATGCATATCGAAAAGGGGTCTCCGGTATAGTGCGCGAAGGGCGGGCATTCGGTGAAGCCGTGGCGCTCGTAAAGACGCCGCGCCGGCAGGAAGGGTTCGGGCCGCCCGGTTTCCAGGCTGACCCGGCCATAACCGCGCGCCTGCGCCTCGCCAAGCAGGTGCAGCAGGATCGCCTTGCCAGCGCCCTGGCCGCGATAGTCCGGGTGGGCGCGCATCGATTTCAGCTCGCCGTGATCATCGGCCAGGTGCTTGATCGCCCCGCAGGCGGCCAAACGTGCGCCGTCCCAGGCCGAGAAAAAGGTCACGTCGGGTTGCCGCAGCCGCTCGATCGGCATGGCGTGGACGCTCTCGGGCGGGGACCACTGGTGCATCTCATCCAGGTGCAGCCGCAGCAGGGCGGCGATCTCCGGACCGGTCAGATCGTCTTCGGTAATGCGGTATTCGGGCATGGCGCAATTGTGCACAGCCAGCGCGGCGGGGCAAGCCCGAGGACAATCAGAGTAACGCTACGGAATCGTTGACTCCTGTGAATCGCAGGCGTAGCTTTCCCCCACTTGGTGCCGGTAAGAACCGGGTCGCCCGACTCCAGGCAAAGGTGGTGCGACAGGACCGGCAGGGGGCCGGGCGCTGATCGCATCCGCAACAGGAGAGAAGCCCATGAAGCTGATGCTCAAGGCGGCCGTTCTGGCCGCAACCCTGTCGTTCGTCTGCGCTACGCCGGCCTTCGCCGACGATCCCTGGCCGAACGAGGAAGGCGATTATGTCGCGATCTCGATGATCTCGGTCGATGATGGGCATGACCTGGAATACATGAACCACATGGCCGGTCAGTGGCGCAAAGGTCAGGATTTCGCCGTCGCCCAGGGTTGGATCACCAGCTATGAAATCCTGGTCAATGCCAACAAGCGGCCGGGCGAGCCGGACTATTACCTGGTCACCCGCTTCCCGCGCTTTGCCGACAAGGCCGAGGCCAAGAAGCGCGATGAAGCCTATGACGCGCACATGAAGCAGACCGTGGCCGAGCTACAGGCCGGCTCGGCGGCGCGGTCAAAGTATCGCACCGTCATGGGCAGCCAGCTGCTGCGCGCACTGGTCTGGAAGAAGTAACCTGAACGGGGGCGCGGGCGGTGCTGGTGCGCCGCCCGGGTCTTCACTACCCGCGCGGGCGGCCCTGCGGATAGGTGCCCAGCACCAGCAGTTCCTTGCAGTGGAAGGCCAGCTCCTCAAGCGCGCGATCGACTGCGGGATCACCCGGCGCGCCGACGATATCGGCATAGAACCGGGTCGCGGCAAAGCTGGCGCCCTTCTGGTAGCTTTCCAGCTTGGTCATGTTGACGCCATTCGTGGCAAACCCGCCCAGCGCCTTGTAGAGCGCGGCCGGGATGTTCTTAACCTCGAAGACGAAGGTGGTCATCGTCACTGTGCCAGCGAGGCTGGCCGGATCGAGCGGCTGGCGTGAGAGGACCACGAAGCGGGTCATGTTGTCAGCCGCGTCCTCGACATTCTCGGCAATGATCTTGAGGCCATAGAGTTCGGCGGCGATCTTCGGCGCGATCGCGCAGGCCTCGGGATCGCCCTGCTCGGCAACGAAGGCTGCGGCCCCGGCAGTGTCGGCATAGGCTAGCGGCACGATCCCGCGTTCGCGCAGGAAAAAGCGCGACTGGCCGAGCGCCTGCGGATGCGAATAGGCCGCCTTGAACGGTCCGTCACCCAGCGCCATCAGGTCATGGTGGATCGCCATGAAGTGCTCACCCACGATGGCCAGGCCAGACTCGGGCAGCAGAAAGTGGATGTCAGCCACCCGGCCGTGCTGCGAATTCTCGATCGGGATGATCGCCCGTCCGGCGCGCCCGTCCTTCACGGCTTCCAGCGCATCCTCAAAGCTGAAGCACGGCAGCGGCAGGCAATCCGGGGCATATTCGGTCGCGGCGCGGTGGCCGTTGCAGCCGGGCGCGCCCTGGAACGACACGGCGCGCGCCGGATCGGCGGCCGCAGCGCGGACCATTTCCTCGACACGGGCGAGCGCAGGGGCGGGATAGGAATGCATGACGCGAAGCCCCTAGGCCGCGCGGGCGCGCTCTGCAAGCTGGCGGCGTCCGAGCAGCGGGCGCGCACTGGCGCGGGGCGGGGGAGTTGCAGCTTCCCACAGGGCGTGGGCAACATGCCACAGCTTGCGCGCGCCAGAGGTGTGGATGCGGTGGTCCCAGGCATGTTCACCGGCGGCATCGACCGCGCGGGCAATCTCGCCATAGATACCCGCGGCCGCCAGCACGGCCCAGCGCTGGCGGAAACCCAGCCGGCCCGCGCCGATCCGGGCCGAGGCTTCATAGGCCTTTTCCATCTCGCACATCCGGTGGGCGAGCGCTGCCAGCTGGCGGCGGTAATGCGGCTTCATCTGCTCGCCGGGGGGAATGTCAGCCTCGACCAGCCATTCGAGCGGCAGGTAGCAGCGGTCCGCCGCGTCATCCTCGTCGAGGTCGCGGGCGATATTGGCGAGCTGGAAGGCCAGGCCCAGGTCACAGGCGCGGTCGAGCGTGTCTTCGTCGTCAGGCGCAACGCCCATGACGACTGCCATCATCACCCCGACAGCACCGGCCACGTGATAGCAGTATTGCAGCAGGTCGGCCTCGGTCCGCGGGCGCCAATCGGCGGCGTCAAGCGCGAAGCCGGCAATCACGTCATCGGCCATCGCGGCGGTGATCCCGCATTCGCGCGCGACCAGCCCAAAGGCATCGAACGAGGGATCGCCGGCCGGTTCGCCGGCCAGGGCCTTGGCAGTCAGGTCATAGATCGTCGCGAGGCGCGCTTCGGCACCCGCCTGCTCGCCCAGCGTGCCGCCGTGATCCTGGTTGTCGGCCAGGTCATCGCAGCGCCGGCACCAGGCGTAGAGCAGCCAAACCCGCTCGCGGGTTGGCGCATCGAACAGGCGGCTGGCCATGGCGAAGCTTTTCGAGCCGCGCATGATCGATTGGCGGGCATGGGCAAGAAGTTCGGCGCGGTTGGGCGCCGGGGTCACAGATCGCTCGTCTTCATCGCAAAGATCGGGGTGTGCGGCTCGTGCGCAGCCATCCGGGTCAGCAGCAGATCCAGCTCGGTCTCGGCCATGATGATCCCGGCGTGGGCCGGGCGGATAAAGCCGACCGCGATCATGTGGTGGTTGAAGGCCAGAAGCTGGTCATAGAAGCCGAAAGCATTGAGCAGCCCGACCGGCTTGGCGTGGTAACCCAGCTGCGCCCAGGAAACCGCTTCCCACAGCTCGTCCATCGTCCCGACCCCGCCCGGGATGGTCAGGAAGCCATCGGACAGGTTGGTGAAGGCCAGCTTGCGCTCATGCATGCCGGAGACGACGTGGAGTTCGGTGCAGCCGCGATGGGCGACTTCGGAATTGACCAGGGCCTCGGGGATCACGCCGATCACTTCGCCGCCAGCGGCCAGCGCGCTATCCGCCACCGCGCCCATCAGGCCGAGTTTGCCGCCGCCATAGACCACGCCGATCCCGCGCTCCGCCAGGGTGCGGCCGACTTCGCGGGCGAGTTCGATATAGCGGGGATCGTCTGGCGTGGCCGATCCGCAATAGACCGCAAGCCGCTTCACCGCAGGTCTTCCACCATCAGCCGGGCCGTCGCCTTGGCGCTGCCGACCACGCCGGGGATGCCCGCACCCGGGTGGGTGCCAGCGCCGACCAGGTAGAAGTTGTGCACCTTGTCATCGCGGTTGTGGCCGCGGAACCAGGCGCTCTGCGTCAGGATCGGCTCAAGGCTGAAGGCGCTGCCGAGATAGGCGTTGAGGTCCAGCGCGAAATCGCGCGGGGCATAGTGGAACTTGGTCACGATCCGGTCATGGATGTCGGGGATCAGGCGGCGGCCGACCTCATCGAGGATGCGCTTTTCCAGCACCGGGCCGACGGTTTCCCAGTCGATCGGCAGCTTGCCCTGATTGGCCACCGGGATCAGCGCATAGAAGGTGCTCTTGCCGGCCGGAGCGACCGAAGGATCGGTGACCGAGGGGTGGTGGAGATAGATCGAGAAGTCCTGCGGCAGGACCCCGTGCTGGTAGATATCGTCGATCAGGCCCTTATAGCGCGGGCCGAACAGGATCATGTGGTGCGGGATGCCCGGCCAGGTGCCCTCCAGCCCGAAGTGGACCACGAACAGGCCGGGGGAAAAGCGCTTGCGCGACAGGCTGCGCGCCATCAGCGGCCCGCGCGGGCTTTCGGACAGCAGGTCGCGATAGGAATGCATGATGTCGGCATTACTGGCGACCGCGTCGAACCGCTCGGTCCAGCCGCTGGCGCACTCAACCTCGGTCACCTTGTTGCCGATCGTATGGACCTGGACCACCGGATCGTGCAGCCGCAGCTTGCCGCCCAGCCGCTCGAAATGCTTGACCATCCCGGCGATCAGCTGGTTGGTCCCGCCCTTTGACCACCACACCCCGCCGTCCTTTTCCAGCTTGTGGATCAGGGCATAGATCGCGCTGGTGGTCATCGGATTGCCGCCGACCAGCAGGGTATGGAAAGTCAGCGCCTCGCGCAGCTTCTCGCTCTTGATGAAGCTTGAAACCATCGAATAGACCGAGCGCCAGGCCTGATACTTGGCCAGCGCCGGGGCGGCCTTGATCATCGAGACAAAGTCCAGGAAGGGCACGGTGCCCAGCTTGACATAGCCTTCCTCGAACACTCCGGCGGAGTATTGCAGGAATTCCTCGTAACCGGCGAGGTCACCCGGAGCGACGCGGGCAATCTCGCGCGCCAGGCCAGCTTCGTCGTTCGAATAGTCGAAATTGGTGCCGTCGGGCCAGTTCAGCCGGTAGAACGGCATGACCGGCATCAGCGTGACATCCTCGGCCATGTCATGCCCGGTCAGCGCCCACAGCTCCTGCAGGCACGGCGGATCGGTGACGACCGTCGGCCCGGCATCGAAGGTGAAGCCGTCCTTTTCCCAGAAATACCCGCGCCCACCCGGCTTGTCGCGCGCTTCGACCAGCACGGTCTCGATCCCGGCCGATTGCAACCGGATCGCAAGGGCCAGGCCGCCGAAGCCGGCACCGATCACGCAGGCGCGCTTGCCGGTGGGGACGGGCAGAGTGGGGGTGGCGGGGACTACAGCTGTCATCGTCATGCTCTTTCGGTCATCGGCGCGCCGGACGCAAGCAGCGCGCGTATCGCCCCCACCACGGAGACAGGGGGTTTGCCAACCAGCACCCGGGCCTTGTCGGCCAGGGTGGAACGGGCGGCATAGAACCGTTCGATCGCCGGTTCGGGCAGGCGGTAGAAATGTTCGAAGATCCGGTAGCGCTGATCGGGCACACCGGCGCCGAACAGCATGGTGCCCAGCATCCGGTAAAAGCCGGTGCCCGACCAGTGCCGTGCCGCCTCGCCTTCCAGCAGCGCCGCCAATTGCTCGCCGGGCAGATCGGCCTCGCGCGCGATCAGCCGCGCGGTGGCGACGGCCTGCGGCAGGGTATAGCTGGTCAACGGGTGGACGAACCCGGCGCGCGCCCCGGCCCGGGCCACACCGGGGATCCGCAGGCTATCCTGCCAGGCCGCAAAGTTCCCGCCGGTGACGACCGGCAGCACGCCGGTCTCATGGCCAAGCAGTTCGCCCTGCCAGCCGTGCTGCGCGCAATAGGCGTCGATCCGGCTGGAGAGCGTGCGGCGATCGAGCGCAGGGCTGTCGGCGTAATAGGTGTCCTCGACGAACAGCTCGTCATGGGCCAGCGGCAGGACATAGACGAAGCGATAGGCGCCGTGCTGGGTCACCTTGGCGTCCATGATCACCGGGCGGGTCAGGCCGTGCGGCACCTTGGTGCGCAGGTGCCGGCCCATGAAGACCTGCCAGCCGCCGGTCAGGTGCAGGCTCGGCTCGAACCCGCGGCAATCGATCACCGTGCGTGCCGCGATCCGCTCGCCGCTCTTGAGCACTACGCCCTCCACCCCCAGTGCGGATACCGGGGCGTTGCAACGGATCGTCTCCGGCGCCAGTTCGCGGGCCAGGGCGGCGGCAAAGTCGGAGGAAGCAAGCGAGCGGTAGGATGACGTGAGCGTGCGCGAAAAGGCCGGGAAGCGGATGTCATAACCCTCGTCCCAGCGGGTCGTGCGCATCGTGCCGAGCAGGCTGGCCGCCTGATCATCGAGATCGCTGGCGAACCACGACCAGCGGTGATTGCCGCCGGGGCTGTCGCCCGCTTCGAGCAGCACGACATCCAGTTCGGGCCGCGCGCGGCGCAGCGCCAGCGCGATCAGCCCGCCGGACAGGCCGCCTCCGGCTATCGCAATATCGTGACGGTTCTTGCGCATCCCGCGCGCTTGTAGCGGCGCAGGGTGACCGCGCAACCGGCCTTTAGGCGTACTTGGTGCCGACCGCGCGCTCGAGCGCTTCGACGATCAGCTGCTTGGCCTTGTCGACATCGCCCCAGCCCTTGATCTTCACCCACTTGCCGGGTTCCAGATCCTTGTAATGCTGGAAGAAATGCTCGATCTGCTGGGTCACGATCGGCGGCAGGTCATCGTGGCCGGCCACTTCGCGGTAATAGGGGAAGGTCGCATCAAGCGGCACGCAGACCAGCTTTTCATCGCCGCCCTTATCGTCTTCCATCAGCAGCACGCCGACCGGGCGCGCCTTGATCACCGCGCCGGCCAGGATCGGCGAGCGGGCAATGACGAGGGCATCAAGCGGATCGCCGTCTTCGCCCAGCGTGTGCGGGATGAAGCCATAGTTGGCCGGATAGCGCATCGGCGTGTGCAGGATGCGGTCGACAAACAGCGCACCGCTGGCCTTGTCGAATTCATACTTCACGGGTTCGCCGCCGATCGGCACTTCGATCAGCACGTTGATTTCGTGGGGCGGATTGTCGCCGGCGGGGATCAGATCGATACGCATGGCCGCGCCCTTAGACGCGGCCTTGCTGCACTGCAACAGGAATGCGGCTACCTGCCCCGGGGCTTGGTCGATGCCTTCGGCTGCGGCCGCTTCGGCGTCAAGAGCAGGTCCAGTCCGGTCGGCGCGGTGCCGGGGGCGGCGCGTTCCAGCCAGGGCCAGCGCAGTCCTCCCTGGTAGTCGATCTTGTAGGTGATGAAGCGGTCACCGCGCTTGGTCAGCAGTTCCAGCGGCGCGCCGGTCTTGGCGGCGGTGATCGCGCTCTTCAGTTCGTCCTGGGTGTAGCCAATCCCGTTCACTGCCAGCACCGTCGCGCCCGAAACGATCCCTGCCTTGAAGGCCGGTCCATCCCACTGGGTGGCGGTAACCTTGGCGTCCTTGTCGATGGTCAGGCCGATCGAATGAGTCAGGTTGAGCGTCTTGGCATCGGCCATGGCGGCCTTGAAGAAGGGATTGGGATCTTCCTTCCAGACCAGCTTGTAACCGCCCAGCTCGATGCCCCGCAGCGGGGCGGGCTGGCCGGGGGTGTTGATCCGCTGGTCGATCAGCCTGGCCCAGTCATAGGGGTAGACCTGGTTCAGCTTGGCAATGATCTCATCGTTCTCGAAGGCCAGCTGCCCCCAGTCGCCATCGCGCATCCCGAAGAACAGCTTGGCGAAATCGTCGATCGACTTCTTGCCGTCGGTGCCCTGGCGGATGATCTGGTCGATCTCCAGCCAGATCAGTGCGCCTTCGGTGTAATAGTCCTCGCTGCGCGACAGGCTGGCAAAGGGCTTGGGCTTGCGCGCGGCGAAGACCGGATCGAAGCCGGTATCCTCGACCGAGCGCCAGCGGCGGCCCGGCTGTTCGGCAAAGTTGCCGGCCCAGGTCGCCAGCATGCCCAGCACCGTGTCCTTGCCCTGCAGGCCCGACCGCGCGGCCAGGACCGTACCCCAGAACTGGTCCTGCCCTTCATAGGTCCAGAGCAGATCGCCCTGCATTGGCTGGCGATAGTCCGGGGTCCACAGCCGCGCCGGGCGGCGGAACTTGCCCGACCAGGAATGGGCATATTCGTGGGGCAGCAGGTTGCGGTCCCACTCGTACTTTTCCCACTCGGTAAAGGCGCCGGGCTCCAGCTGGTTCTCGCTCGAGCGATGATGCTCCAGCCCGATCCCGCCCATCCGGTCGGTCAGCGCGAGGAGGAATTCGTAGCGGTCGAAATGGTTGGCGCCAAAGGCCAGCCGCGCCTCGGTCACCAGATTGCGGTGCAGTTCGATCTGCTCCGGCTTGGCGGCAAGCTGCTCGGCCTTGTCGGCCACGACGTTGAGCGTGACGTTCTGGCCCAGGTCCCACTTGGCAAAGTGCTTGCCGGCGAACAGCGGCGAATCGACCAGCACCTCGTAAGTGTGCTCACCCCAGGTCCAGCGATTGCCCTCGCGCTTCAGACCATCGAGCGCGCCGGCGACGGTCCACCCGGCCGGCACGGTCACGCTGGGCCGCACCTTGATCTGCCGGACGTAATGCCCAGCGGGATAGAGGCTCATCTTCTCCCACTGCAGGTTGAGCATTTCCTGCGTCATGGTGATCCGGCCCTCGCTCGATTGCAGCGGGCTGGTGTGGATGAACTTGGCGGTCACATCCTTGGCCCCGGCCGGCACCTCGACGTGGAAGGCGTTGACCTCGACCGGATCGCGCTTCCAGTGCAGCACCTGGCCGCCGGAGGTAAAGGTCACGTCGACCAGCTCGGCCAGTGGCCCGCGCGGGCCGTGGTTGCCGGGCAGCCACTGCGGGAACAGCAGGGTCAGGCGGCTCGTACCCGGGGCGACCGGAATGGTCTGGGTGACGCGATAGACCCCGCGCAGCGTGTCGGTCGCGTCGATGTCGAGCACCATCGTCCCGCCCGGATAGGGCACGTCGGCGGCGTCGGGCACCTGGCGCGACAGCGGCACGGCCATGGGGGCCGACAGAGTGTTGGAAAAGGCCGGGGCGGCCAGCGCGAGCCCCAGCACGGCGAGGACGGGAAGTGTGCGACGCTTCATGGGCGCCGTCCTTGGCGGCTCGCGCGCGCAAGGGCAATCCTACGCCATGCCTTTTCGACGAAGCGCAAACCGGCGCCGTTGGTTGTCGCTTCGCGAACTGCGAAAAACCGGTTCCCACTTTTTCGCGCGAAGCTTATGGGCCAGCGCCATGAGCACCCCACAGGCAATTCGCGGCACCCAGGACATCTTCGGCGCAGAGGCCGAGGCTTTCGCGCACGTGGTCGAAACCTTCGAGCGGATCCGCAAGCTCTACCGCTTCCGCCGAGTCGAAATGCCGGTGTTCGAGAAGACCGAAGTGTTCAGCCGCTCGATCGGCGAAACCACCGATGTCGTCTCCAAGGAAATGTACTCGTTCGAGGATCGCGGCGGGGATTCGCTGACCCTGCGGCCCGAATTCACCGCCGGCATCTGCCGCGCCTACCTGACCAATGGCTGGCAGCAATATGCCCCGGTCAAGCTGGCGACGCACGGCCCGCTGTTCCGCTATGAGCGCCCGCAAAAGGGCCGCTACCGCCAGTTCCACCAGCTTGATGCCGAGATCATCGGCGCAGGGGAACCACAAGCAGACGTCGAGCTGCTGGTCATGGCCGATCAGCTGCTGAAGGAACTGGGCATCGCCGACGGCGTGACGCTGATGCTCAACACGCTGGGCGATGGGGCGAGCCGCGAGGCCTGGCGCGCCGCGCTGGTCGAATACTTCCGCGCCGTGAAGGGTGAGCTGTCCGAAGACTCGCAGGACCGGCTGGAACGCAACCCGCTGCGTATCCTCGACAGCAAGGACCCGCGCGACAAGGCCTTCACCGAAGCCGCGCCGAAGATCGATGATTTCCTGAGCGATGAAGCGCAGGACTTCTTCGCCAAGGTCACCTCTGGCCTCGACGCCGCCGGCGTCGCCTGGACCCGCGCCCCGGCGCTGGTGCGGGGCCTCGACTACTACCGCCACACCGCGTTTGAATTCGTCACCGACCGGCTTGGCGCGCAGGGCACAGTCCTCGGTGGCGGGCGCTATGACGGGCTGATGGAAAGCCTCGGCGGCGCGCATACGCCGGCGGTCGGCTGGGCTGCGGGGGTTGAGCGGCTGGCGATGCTGGTGGCCGATGCCGGACAGGTTGCTGCCGATCTGCAGGACGTGATCCTGGCGATCGAGGACGATGCCGCCATCGGGTTCGGAATCGGCGCACTCAAGGCGCTGCGCAGCGCGGGTCTGTCGGCCGACATGATCGCCACCGGTTCACCCCGCAAGCGCTTCGACAAGGCCTCCAAGCTGCCGTCGCGGGTGCTGGTCGGGGTCAGCCTGCGCGATGGCAAGATTGCTTGCAACGCCCGCTCGGCCGATCAGGCCGAAGTGCTTGCCCGGGTCAACGCGGTGCTGGAAGCACTCACCGCCTGATGTCCGTTCCCGACGCCCGTCTCCGCCAGATTTCCGCCCGCTTCGCCGAACTCGAGGCGCGGCTCGCGTCCGGCCAGCTCGAGGGCAAGGACTTCGTTGCCGCCAGCCGCGACTTTTCGGAGCTTGAGCCGGTCGCGCGGCTGGCCGAAGAGGTCATGGGGATGCGCGCCGAACTCGCCAGCCTGGCTGAGCTTGACGATCCCGAAATGCGCGAGCTGGCTGAGGAAGAGATCGAGCGGCTCAAAAGCGAGCTGCCCGAAGCCGAACACCGCCTGTCGATCGCCATGCTGCCGCGCGATTCGGCCGACAGCCGCTCGGCCATGCTCGAAATCCGGGCCGGAACCGGGGGCGACGAGGCGGCGCTGTTCGCGGGCGATCTCTACCGGATGTACGAACGCTTCGCCGCTGAACAGGGCTGGCGGGTCGAGCCGGTCAGCATGAGCCCGTCCGAAGTCGGCGGGTTCAAGGAAGTGGTGGCGCAGGTCACCGGCAATGGCGTTTTCGCCAAGCTGAAGTTCGAAAGCGGCGTCCACCGCGTCCAGCGCGTGCCGGTGACCGAAAGCGGCGGGCGGATCCACACCTCGGCCGCGACCGTCGCCGTCCTGCCCGAGCCGGACGAGGTTGACGTCCAGATCGAGGACAAGGACCTCAAGATCGATGTCTACCGCGCCTCTGGCGCTGGCGGGCAGCACGTCAACACGACCGATTCCGCCGTCCGCATCACCCACCTGCCAACCAATACGGTGGTGACCTGCCAGGATGGCCGCAGCCAGCACAAGAACAAGGAAAAGGCGATGCAGGTGCTGCGCGCCCGCCTGTTCGAGGCCCAGCGCGACGCCGTGCAGGGCGAGGAGGCCGCCGCGCGCAAGGCGATGGTCGGCTCGGGCGACCGCTCGGAGCGGATCCGCACTTACAACTTCCCGCAAGGGCGGGTGACCGACCACCGCATCAACCTGACCCTGCACCGCCTGCCCGAAATCCTGGAGGGGCCGGGCCTGACCGAACTGGTCGACGCGCTGATCGCCGAGGACCAGGCCAAGCGGCTCGCGGCGCTCGGCGAGTGACGCCGCCCGCCGCCCAGACCGTTGCCGAAGCGATCCGCGCCGCGACCGAACTGCTGGGTTCGCGCACCGATTCCGCCCGGCTCGATGCCGAGCTGCTGATGGCCGAGGCGCTGGGCGTGCGCCGCTCGGACCTGTTCCTGCGCCACATGCGCGATCCGGCCCCGCCCGCCTTTGCCGAGCTGGTCGCGCGCCGTGCCGCACATGAACCGGTCGCCTATATTCGCGGCCACCAGGAGTTTTTTGGCCTGCCCTTCATGGTCACGCCCGACGTGCTGATCCCGCGCGGCGATAGCGAGACGCTGGTCGAGGCGGCGCTGGCGGCGCGGCCGCAGGCAGCCTGGGTGCTCGATTGCGGGACCGGCTCGGGCGCGCTGCTGCTGGCGCTGTTGAACGAGCTGCCGCAGGCCCGCGGGATCGGCATCGACCGGTCCGAACCGGCCGTGGCGGTGGCCCGGGCCAATGCCACCCGGCTGGGCCTGGGCGAACGCGCCCGGATGATTCGCGCCGACTGGCATGCGGCGGGCTGGAGCGACAACCTGGGCGGGCCGTTTGACCTGATCCTGGCCAATCCGCCCTATGTCGAAATAGATGCCGCGCTCGATCCGACCGTGCGCGACCATGAACCGGCCGGCGCGCTGTTTGCCGGGCCGGATGGGCTGGATGATTACCGCGTGCTGGTGCCGCAAATCCCGGCCCTGCTGGCCGAACAGGGGGTTGCCCTGGTCGAGATCGGGCACACCCAGGCCGCCGCCGTCAGCGCGATCGGCGCGGCGGCGGGGCTTTCGGCAGTGTTGCACAAAGACCTCGGCGGCCGGCCACGCGTGCTCGAATTCAAGAAAGCGCTTGGCTTTGACGGACCGAGCGCGTAAGTCTCGATGCAGGCCGAGGCTGGTACGCGAACAGGCGTCCCCACGGTTCACTCCAGCATTTGCACCGATTCTGGCCCTGACCGGCCGGTTTAAACAGCAGATGTCGGGCTCCGGCGCGCGATGGTTGCCACCGGAGGATTACGGGTCGCGCGGCCCCACAGCCGCTGAAACAGGGAATTGAAACCCTTGAACAACAATAACCGTGGTAACAACAATCGTCGGCGCGGCCGTGGCAATCGTCAGGGCGGCGGTGGCGGTGGCCAACAGCTTAACCGGATTGACAGCCGCGCGCGGGGCAATGCCCCGCAGCTGCTCGAAAAGTATCGCAAGCTGGCCCAGGACGCCCACATGAATGGCGATCGGGTCCAGGCCGAATACTACCTGCAATTCGCAGACCACTATTTCCGCGTGATCGCCGACCAGCGGCTGCGCCAGGAAGAACAGCGCCGCCCGCGCGACGAACGCTGGCAGGAAGGCGCCGAGGGCGAGCGCGAGGAAAATGACGATGCCGGCGATTTCACCGCCGACAGCGATTTCCCGAGCTTCGACCAGCCGGTCTATACCCGCCGTGAGCGCGAGGATCGCCCCCGCCGCGACGAGCGCGAGGAAGAAACGCCGCGCAGCGACGAAGAGACCGGTGAAGACCGTTCCGCCGGCAATCCCTATGAACCGCCCGAGAACCCGTTTGTCCGGGCCCCGCGGGAAGACCGTGCGCCGCGCGAAGAGCGTGGCGGGCGCGGCCTGCGTCCGCGCCGCGGCCAGGACGATCGCGGCGACCGGCGCCCGCGCCGAGACGAGCGCGATGGCGAAGCTGCCGGGCTTGACCCCTCGCTGCTGCCGCCGGCGATCGGCAACCGCGAGGAAGCTCCGGCCGCCGACGAGGCACCCGAAGCCGAAGCCCAGGTCGATGCAAAGCCGCGCCGCAAGCCGCTGCGCCGCAAGCCCGCGACCGACGGGGCGGACGAAACTTTCGAATCCGCGAAGTGATCAGGCCCAGGTTCTAGCTTGCAACGCTGGCTGGACCTTGGCCTGAACCATCCGCGCAAGATCGCGCTGGTCCTGGGGGCGCTCGCCGCCACCGGGTTCGAGCCACTTGGCCTCTGGCCACTGACCTTGCTCGCCCTTGCCGGGCTAATTGCGCTGGTTCGCCAGGCACCCACCTGGCAGCAGGCGGCGCTGACCGGCTGGTGCTTTGGGGTCGGCCACTTTTCGCTCGGCAACAACTGGATCGCCACGGCCTTTACCTATCAGGCCAATATGCCGGCCTGGCTCGGCTGGGTCGCGGTGGTGCTGCTTTCGCTCTACCTTGCGGTCTATCCGGCGCTGGCGGCGCTGGCTGGCTGGTTGGCGCGGCGCTCGGTGCCCGGCTTTGTCCTGGCCTTGGCTGGCGGCTGGATTGTCAGCGAATGGCTGCGCAGCTGGGTGTTTACCGGCTTTGCCTGGAACCCCTTGGGCGCCGCCGCGCTGGGCGGGTTCGAGCGGCCCGGGCTTGCCCTGCTGCTGCCCTGGCTGGGAACCTATGCCCTGTCCGGCCTGGTCGTGCTGCTGGCCGGCTGCTGGTGGGCCGCTGGCGCGCGCGGCAAACGGGATTTGCGCGCGGTGGCGCTGGTGCTTGGCCCCCTGGGCGCCCTGCTGCTCCCCCAGCTCGCCGCCCCGCCGCAAGACCTTTCGGCCCGCCGCTACACGCTGGTCCAGCCCGATATCCGGCAGGAAATCCTCAACGATCCGGCCTGGTTCGAGGCGCAGTACCAACGGCTTGCCCGCCTCTCGCGCGGACAGGGCGAGCGCCTGGTGCTCTGGCCCGAAAGCGGGGTGCCCGACTACCTGCGCGATGGTTATCCGGAGCGGTACTACCTCGATACCTATGGCGCCGACCCGGCGCTGGCGCGCCGCCGGCTCGGCCTGGCGATCGGGCCTGAGGCCATGCTGCTGACCGGCACCGTTGACCTTGAGATTGCACGCGGCCGCGCGGCTGGCGCGCGCAATTCGGTCACCGCGCTTGATGGCAGCGGCACGATCCGCGGCTCCTATGCCAAGGCGCATCTGGTCCCGTACGGCGAATACCTCGCGCTGCGCTGGCTGCTCGAGCCGCTTGGGGTGGAGCGGCTGGTGCCGGGCGGGATCGATTTCTGGCCCGGCCCGGGGCCGCGCACGCTAGAGCTTGGCCGCTTCGGCAAGGCCGGGGTGCAGATCTGTTACGAGATCATCTTCTCGGGCCAGGTCGTCGATCGGCAGAACCGCCCGGACTTCCTGTTCAACCCGTCCAACGATGGCTGGTTCGGGGCCTGGGGACCGCCGCAGCACCTGGCCCAGGCGCGGCTGCGCGCGATCGAGGAAGGGCTGCCGGTGCTGCGTTCCACCACCACCGGGATTTCCGCCGTGGTCGACGGGCACGGCGTGGTCCGCCGGCATATTGCCCGGCTCGTGCCGGGGCGGCTGGACGGGCGGGTGCCCGCTGCGCTGGCGCCGACGCTGTTTTCGCGCCTGGGCAATGTCTTGCCGCTTCTCTGGGCCATAGTTCTTCTTGCCGCAGGAATGGTTGCCAGCCGCCGCCGCAAAGGCTAGGGAAGCCATATAAAGAATCCTTTATATCGAGGACGCGATGCGCACCGACTACCTCTTCACTTCCGAAAGCGTTTCCGAAGGTCACCCGGACAAGGTTGCCGATCAGATCTCGGATTCGATTGTCGACCTGTTCCTGTCGAAGGACCCCGAAGCGCGCATCGCCTGCGAAACGCTGACCACCACGCAACTCGTGGTCCTGGCCGGCGAAATCCGCTGCAAGGGCGTTTACGAGAACGGCGAATGGGCCCCCGGCGCCAAGGAAGAGATCGAGGCGACCGTCCGCCAGACCGTCAAGGACATCGGCTACGCCCAGTCCGGCTTCCACTGGGAGCAGTTCGAATTCATCAACCGGCTGCACGGCCAGTCGGCGCATATCGCGCAGGGCGTGGACGCCAACGCCAACAAGGACGAAGGCGCGGGCGACCAGGGCATCATGTTCGGCTACGCGACCGACGAGACGCCCGATCTGATGCCGGCGACGCTCTATTACAGCCACAAGATCCTCGAAAAGATGGCGGAAGACCGCCATTCTGGCGCGGCCCCGTTCCTCGAGCCCGATGCCAAGAGCCAGGTGACGCTGCGTTACGAAGGCAGCCTGCCGGTCGCCGCCACGGCGGTTGTGGTCAGCACCCAGCATGCCCCCGGCTATGACGAGGGTGAAAAGGAAGCCGAGCTGCACGCCTATGTGAAGCGCGTCGTCGCCGAAGTGATCCCGCCGGTGCTGCTGCGCGAAACCGAGTACTTCATCAACCCCACCGGCAGCTTCGAAATCGGCGGCCCCGATGGCGATGCCGGCCTGACCGGGCGCAAGATCATTGTCGATACCTATGGCGGTGCGGCCCCGCACGGCGGCGGCGCCTTCTCGGGCAAGGACCCGACCAAGGTTGACCGTTCGGCCGCCTATATCAGCCGCTACCTCGCCAAGAACGTCGTTGCCGCAGGCCTTGCCACGCGCTGCACGATCCAGCTGGCCTATGCCATCGGCGTGTCCAAGCCGCTGTCGCTCTATGTCGATACGCATGAGACCGGCACTGTCGGCGACGACACGATCGAGGCCGCGATCCTCTCGCTGCCCAAGCTGGGCGGCCTGACCCCGCGCGCGATCCGCACCCACCTTGGCCTCAACAAGCCGATCTACAAGCCGACCGCTGCCTATGGCCACTTCGGCCGCAAGGCCGATGGCGATTTCTTCCCGTGGGAGCGGCTCGACCTGGTCGACGATCTGAAGGCCGCGCTGGGTTAGGGCCGGCGCCGGCCCGACCGGCCTAGCCGCATTTGGAATAGCCGCAGGACAGGCACTTGTTGCAGCTTTCCTCGCGGATCATTCCGGCTTGTCCGCACTGCGGACAACATGGCCCGGCGGGAGGAGCCTGGTCCCTTGCCTGATCGGTGCTGGCCGGCGCAAGATCAAGCGGCAGGTCGATTTGGCCGGGCGCGAACTGGCGCAGGTGCTTTTCGATGATGTCACCGATCGCGGCCAGCAACGACGGCACATAGCGGCCGTTGGTCCAGGCTCCGCCACGCGGATCGAACACCGCCTTGAGCTCCTCTGCCACGAAGCCGACATCCCCGCCCCGGCGGAACACGGCCGAGATCATCCGGGTAAGGCCCAGGCTCCAGGCGTAATGCTCCATGTTCTTGGAGTTGATGAACACCTCGAACGGGCGCACTTCGCCATCGATCAGGGCATTGTTGATCGTGACGTAAAGCGCGTGGGCGCTGCCCGGCCATTTCAGCTTGTAGGTCGTGCCGTCGAGAGCTTCGTCCCGGGGCAACGGTTTGTCCGGGTCGACGGTTTTGACCGGCTTTTCCGGTTGGTCCGTCGAGAGGACCGATCCGGTCACACTGTTCGGGCGATAGGTGGTCATCCCCTTGCAGCCTTGCCGGTAACCTTCACGGTAGACATCGGAGAAGGCTTCGAATGCGATATCCTCCGGGCAGTTGACCGTCTTGGAAATCGAGCTGTCGATCAGGCGCTGGGCCGCTGCCTGCATGGCGACGTGATCGGCCGGGGCAAGGGTCTGAGCGCTGACGAACAGGGCTTCCGGCGGCGGCTCGGCCCCGAACAGCCCCTGCCAGGTGTGCAGCGCCTGATCCTCTACCGATTCGTATCGAACCGAACCGTCGGGCTGCAGGATCCGCCGGTTGTACTGGTAGGCGAAGACCGGCTCGATCCCGGAGGACACGTTGCCGGCCAGCAGCGACGTGGTCCCGGTTGGGGCGATCGAAGTGAGGCAACCGTTGCGCAGGCCATGCCGCGCGATCAACTCGCGGGTTTCATCGTCCAGCGCGAGCAGGCCGGGCCGGTCCAGCATGATCGGATCATAGCAGGGGAACGGCCCCTTTTCGGCTGCCAGCAGGGCCGAGGTGCGATAGGCGGCGCGGCGGATCGCGATCAGCCAGGCTTCCATCCGCGCCACCGCCGCGGGACTGCCATAGGCCAGCCCGCAATAGAGCAGGGCATCGGCCAGACCGGTAATGCCCAGGCCGATCCGCCGCTTGGCGCGGGCCTCTTCTTCCTGTTGGGGCAGGGGATAGCCGCTGATGTCGATTACATCGTCGAGCATCCGCACCGCCAGTCCCACCACCTCTTCCAGCCGGGCCTCGTCCAGCCCGGCATTGTCGGCAAATGGATGCTCAACCAGAGCGGCCAGGTTGATCGACCCGAGCAGGCACGCTCCGTAAGGCGGCAGCATCTGCTCGCCGCAGGGATTGGAAGCGCTGATTGTCTCGCAATAGGCCAGGTTGTTGGCCTGGTTGACCCGGTCGACGAAGATGACGCCCGGTTCGGCATAGTCATAGGTGGCGCGCATCAACCGGTCCCACAGCTCGCGGGCCGGGACGGTGGAATAGGTCTTGCCGCCGAACTGCAGCGCCCAATCCGCATCGGCATCGAGCGCCGCCATGAAGGCATCGCTCACCAGGACTGACAGATTGAAATTGCGCAGCCGCGACGGATCGCGTTTGGCCTCGATGAAATCAAGAATGTCGGGATGGTCGATCCGCAGGCAGCCCATCATGGCTCCCCGTCGCGCGCCAGCCGATTGAACGGTGCGGCACATCGCATCCCAGCAATCCATGAAGGAAAGCGGTCCCGAGGCATCGGCATCCACCCCGCGCACCGGCGCTCCCTTGGGCCGGATGGTGGAAAAGTCCATGCCCACCCCGCCGCCCTGCTGCATGGTCAGAGCAGCCTCGCGCAGGTGCTGGAAGATTCCGTCCAGTTCGTCGGGGATCGTGCCCATGACGAAGCAGTTGAACAGGGTGACCTTGCGGCCCGTGCCGGCCCCGGCCAGAATCCGCCCTGCGGGAATGAAGGCGAGCGAATCGATCAGGTCGCGGAAGCGGCCTTCCCAGAGCTCGCGCTGATCCGGTTCTTCTGCCTCGACAACTGCCCGGGCAACCCGCGTCGCCGTGTCCAGGAAATCGGCATCACCCGTCCCTTCGCGGGGTTTGTGGCGGTACTTGGCTTCCCAGATTTCCTTGGCGATGGGTATGATAAGCGGCATGGCGACCTCTGGTTGATGTCGCCATGATCTAGCCCTTCGTGCGTCAGTTTAATTGATGATTGTCAAGCCAGGTCAGCCGCAGGCAAATTTCGATAGTCAGCTGTGATCACGCCCGCTGCGGCGAGCTCCGCCTCGTGGGCTTCTTCGCGCCATTCTTCCGCTAACGCCTGCTTTTCCCAGTCGACCATGGCCGGGTGGGCAAGGATGTGGTCGACCCAGGCCTGGCCCTTGCCGACATCCAGCCCGTAAGTGCGGATGCGGAAAGCGACCGGCGCGTAAAACGCATCGACCGCGCTGAAGTTTGCGCCGGCCAGCCACGGTCCGCCGAACTGCGCCAGACCCTGCTCGAAGATCTCGCGGACGCGTTCGACGTTACGCTTCAGGCCCTCGCTCATCGGCTTGGGCGTCACCCGTACGCCAACGTTCATGGTGCAATCGTTCCGCAGATGGCTGAAACCGCCGTGCATTTCGCACACCGCGCCGATCGCGAAGATCCGCGCCTCGGGATCGGCCGGCCAGACGCCCGCGTGACGGTCCGCCAGGTAGAGCGTGATGCCGAGCGAATCCGGCACCGTGCGCTCCCCGTCGAGCAGCAGCGGGACCTGGCCCGTGGGGGAGAACTGGCGGAAGTCCTCGTAATTGTCAGGCTTGGTGAAGGGTTCGAACCGTTCGGCAAAGGGAATGTCGAGCGCCTTCATCAGCAGCCAGGGGCGCAGGCTCCAGCTGGAATAGTTCCGGTTGGCGGTGATCAGGGTGTAGCTCATGGGACGCAACCTAACCCGTACGTCGCACACCACACAACCCCGTCACCCCGGGCTTGAGCCGGGGTCCCGCTGATTGGAGCGTCGCTGGGCTTCGAAGGAAGCTGGACCCCGGATCAAGTCCGGGGTGACGGAAGTAGGGCAGCTGGATCCGAGGAGGGCGATGGAGCTGCCGAAGTCTCCGCTTCATCCGGCCACCGCGCCATCCGCGCCCGTCCGGTATCAAGAAACAGCGCCGGCAGCTTGTAGAGCATCAGCACCTTGTGGATGCACCAGTCAGCCATCCGTTCGTTCCAGCGGGCGGTGGCGCGGCCCTGGCGTTCGAGCCAGCGCTGGTGCGGCAGGAAGTGATCCGGCTCGTCGCGGTGCACGATCTCGAAGATCTTCTTCATCACTGGGTCGGACATGATCAGCCGGTTCTTGAGGATGATCTCGACCTGCCGGAATCCGCGCTGCTCGGTCAGCATGATCACCCGGCAGAGGCGTTCGAACTCGTCCGGCTGGGTGACGATGCGGTGGGTATCGAGGTCCTCGATTCTGCAGCGGAAGACCCATTAGATGAAGCGGTCGATGTGGCCGACACCGGAATCGACCTCCAGCGGCATCCGCCCCTGCCGCTCAAACCAGCGGCGGAACATGACGTAATGCTTGCGCTCGTCGGCGCGGTGCTTGGCGATCTCGGCTTGGAAGGCGTGATCATCCGGGCACCGTTCACGCACAGCCTCGAGCACGCGGTCCAATGAGGTGTAGCCGCGATGCTCGTTGTAGAGGTAGATCGACGCCAGGACGTCGAGATAGCGTTCCCGAAAGGCCTGGCGCAGACCCATCTACCCCAGCATGCCGTTAAGCTCGCCGACGGCCTCGACGAATTCCTCGCGGAAGTCCTGCACCACGCCCTTGGCGCTGCGGACCTGGTCGATCAGCCCGACGCCCTGGCCGACGAAGTAGCTGACCAGATCGCGCGCCGCCTCGTTGCCGTTGACCACCGATTTCTCGATCCGCTGGAAGGCCGGTTCGGAAACCATGCCCATCAGCGGCATCGGCAGCGGGCCAGGCCCATCGGGAGCGTCCCAGGCTTCGTGCCAGGCGGTCTTGAGCTGTCGGGCGGGCTTGCCGGTGCGGCTGCGGCTGCGCACGGTATCGCGGCTGCGCGCGGCGACCATCTTGTCGCGGAAGGCTTCGCTGGTTTCGCTCTCGGTCGTTGCCAGCCAGACCGAGCCGGTCCAGGCGCCCTGTGCACCGGCGGCCATCATCCCGGCCATCTGCGCGCCGGTCATGATCCCGCCCGCAGCCAGTACGGGGATGTCATAGCCGGCACCCTTCAGCGCGCGGACCACTTCGGGGATCAGCACGAGCGTGGACACCTCGCCGCAATGGCCACCGGCTTCGGTTCCCTGCGCGACGATGATATCCACCCCTGCCGCCGCCTGGCGCAGTGCGTGTTCCTTGGCACCGACCAGCGCCGCGACGGGCACGCCGCGCTTCTTGCCTTCCTCGATCATCCGAGCGGGCGCGATGCCGAGGGCATTGGCGATCAGGCGGATCGGATGGCGGAAGGCGACCTCCATCTGGGCATAGCCGTTCTCTGGGGTGATCCCGGCGCGGCCTTCGTAACGGACCACTTCCTGCGGAGATACATCAACGCCGTACTGGCCAAGTAGTTCCGCGGTAAACTGGCGGTGCTGGTCGGAAATGGCGGCGGCACGTTGCTCATTATCCTGGAATTCGGCGACGCGGGGGTCGACAATCTCGGGCACCAGCACGTCCACGCCATAGGGTGCGCCATCGATATGGGCATCGATCCAGGCCAGCTCTTCCTCAAGCTGTTCGGGCGTGAAGCGGGTCGCGCCCAGCACGCCGAACCCGCCAGCCTTGCTGACCGCGACCACCACGTCGCGGCAATGGCTGAAGGCAAACAGCGGAAACTCGCATCCGGTCAGGCGGCAGACGGCATTGTTCATGATTCTCTCCCTCGTCGGGAGCGATCATTGCGCGGTGGGGCGTTCCTCGCAAGGGTCATTAATCGAGCGATTAAATCCAATACTCCGTCATCCCCGCGCAAGCGGGGACCCATCACCGGAGCAGGCGGCCGGCGCGCCATTGGCGATCGCAGGAGCTGGGCCCCCGCTTTCGCGGGGGTGACGACAAGGGTGGGATGTTGCGTTCAAAGCGGCAGGAAGTGCGCCGTCGTCTTGGCCGCCACTTCCTCGGCCGTCACGCCCGGGGCCAGTTCGATCAGCCTGAACGGCGATTGGTGATCGGGCCGCTGGAAGACGCAGAGGTCGGTGATGATCATGTCGACCACGTTGCGCCCGGTCAGCGGCAGGGTGCATTCGGGGATGAACTTGGGGCTGCCATCCTTGGCGCAGTGTTCCATCACGACGATGATCTTCTTGACCCCGGCGACCAGATCCATCGCCCCGCCCATGCCCTTGATCATCTTGCCGGGCACCATCCAGTTGGCAATGTCGCCCTGCTCGGAGACTTCCATCCCGCCCAGCACGGTCAGGTCGATCTTGCCGCCGCGGATCATTGCGAAGGACTGGGCGCTATCGAAATAGGCCGAGTGCGGCAGCTCGCTGATCGTCTGCTTGCCGGCGTTGATCAGGTCGGCGTCCACCTCGTCCTCGGTCGGGAAGGGGCCGATCCCCAGCATCCCGTTTTCCGATTGCAGCGTCACCGTGATCCCGGCGGGGACGTGGTTGGCCACCAGCGTCGGGATGCCGATGCCAAGGTTCACATAGAAACCGTCGCGCAGTTCCTGCGCGGCGCGGGCGGCCATCTGGTCGCGGCTCCAGCCCTGGGCGATACCGTCATGCTTGGTCATCAGCCGACATCCGTGGTGCGAGTGGTGCGGAATTCGATCTTCTTGTCGTAGGGGCTGCCCACGATCAGCCGCTGGACGTAAACGCCCGGCAGGTGGATCGCATCGGCGTCAAGCTCGCCGGGCTGGACCAGCTCCTCGACCTCGACCACGCAGACGCGCCCGCAGGTTGCGGCCGGCACGTTGAAGTTGCGCGCGGTCCTGCGGAACACGACGTTGCCGGTGGTGTCGGCCTTCCACGCCTTGACCAGGGCCAGGTCGGCCACGATCCCGCGTTCGAGAATGTACTCCTCACCATCGAACACCTTGGCTTCCTTGCCCTCGGCCACCAGCGTGCCAACGCCGGTCTTGGTGTAGAAGCCGGGGATGCCCGCCCCGCCGGCGCGCATCCGCTCGGCCAGGGTGCCTTGCGGGCAGAACTCGACTTCCAGCTCGCCCGACAGGTACTGGCGCTCGAACTCCTTGTTCTCACCCACGTAGCTCGAGACCATCTTCTTCACCTGCCGCGTGCGCAGCAGCTTGCCGATGCCTTCGTTGTCGATCCCGGCGTTGTTCGAATAGAAGGTCAGGCCGGTCACGCCGCTGTCGCGCACCGCATCAAGCAGGCGCTCGGGAATGCCGCACAGGCCAAAGCCGCCGCAGGCAATGTGGAGGTCGTTCTTCAGCAGGCCATCAAGCGCAGCCGCCGCATCAGGATAAAGCTTGTTCATTCCCGCTCCCCGCTGGAAAAAGCGCGTTTCCGCTACGGCCAATGGACGACCCGCGCAATTGCAAGCCGCGCCTTCACGGTTGCGTGGAATGCACCGGTCAGCCGATCAGGTCCAGCCCCAGCAGCGCGCCCAGATCGGCCAGCGCCTGTTCGCCGCTGGTCACCTTGATCGCCGCCATGCCCAGCTGCGCCGCCGGCTTGCAGTTGATGCCGAGGTCATCGAGATAGACGCAGACATCTGGCCCCAGTCCCAGGTGGTCGCACATCATCTGGTAGATCCGCGGATCGGGCTTGCGCACCCCGGCCTTGGAGCTTTCGATCACGTGCTCGAACCGGGCGAAGACCTGCTCGTAGGCATCGGACCGGTCGCCGCTGCGGGCCATGCCGGCGCCGTGACCAGTCGGCACGTTGTTGGTGATGCAGGCCAGACGGTAGTTTGCCGTCTTGAGGCGGTCGAGCGCGGTCACCATGGCCGGGCGGATCGAGCCGGAGAGGACCGCCAGCACCGATGCGCCATCCAGCTCGTGACCAGCCGCCAGGGCTTCGGCGGCGAACTTCTCGTTGAATTCGGCCGCGCTGATCGCGGCGCGTTCGAACAGCGCCCAGGCGTTGCTGTCGGGGTTGGTGGCATTGACGCTGCGGACGAAATCGCGCGGCAGGCCGTGTTCTTCCTCCAGCCGGTTGAACGCCTCGAACGGGCTGGCGGTAATTACCCCGCCGAAATCAAAAATCACCGCCTCGAAATTGCCCGCCATTGCGCCCTCGTCCCTCTTCAATTGCCAACCCGCAGTGGCCGAAGCGCCGGTTCAGCGCAAGCGTGCCGATTTGACCGGGATCATGGACGAGCCATGGTCCGAGGCGTAGCTTTCACTCCGAGGTCGCCGGAAAAAGGAGAGAGGTCATGCGTTCGATTCTTGTCCAGGGTGGCCGCGATGCCGGAATGGGCGCGCGGCTGGATACGGCCATGGCGCTGGCGCGGGTCCATGGCGGACACCTGACGGTGCTGATTGATACGCCGGTCGATAAATACGTCACGGTCGATCCCTATGGCGGCGCAATCCTGGCGCGAGAGGCGCTGGAGACAGCGCTCAAGGAAGACGATGCCCTGGCTGCCGCCTTTGGCGAGCGGCTGGCGCACGATGACGTTCCCTTTGATGTCGCGCAGTCGGAATTGCCGCAGATCGATGCACTGGTCCGCAGCGGCGACCTCGCCGATGTTCTCGTCGTCTCGCGCAGCAGCGGCCTGGCCGGGGATCTCGCACTCAACGCCTCGTGCGCGGTCCTTGCCTTGCCGGACGACACGGCGCTCAGCCTGCCGCTCGGCACGGTCTGCATCGCCTGGGATGGCGGCGGCGAAGCGGCGCGGGCGATGAAGGCGGCGGTGCCGCTGCTGGCCGAAGCGGCTGACGTCCGGGTGCTGACCGTGGCGAGCGACAAGGCCAATGGCTTTCCGCCAACCGAGGCGCTGCGGTACCTCTCGCGCCATGGCGTGAAGGCCGAACTGACCGAGCTGGCGCGCGGCAATTCGATCGAGGAAACGCTGGCGGCGGAAGTGGCGCGGGTCGGCGCCGGGCTGCTGGTAATGGGCGCCTACAGCCACAGCCGCCTGCGCGAGTTCCTGTTCGGCGGGGTGACCCGCTTCATGCTGGACGAAATCACTGCGCCGCCCTTGCTGATTGCGCATTAGGTCCTGTTGCGGCGCAGCAATAATGCAGCGGCTCGCGCGCCGCGCAACCTGTTATTTGTGCGGGGGTCGGCGAAAATGCACGCGATTCAGCCAGCTTGCGACAAGCTGAACTAGTGTTGCAAATTACGCAACAGAAAGTGCCCTTTTCGCACTTGCACAAAATGCGGCACTGCACCATTTAGAGCCTGCCTTTCAGGCATCCTCTCCCAAAACTTCCAAAGGCCCGGTCGGCAACGACCGGGCCTCTCTTTTTTCCGGCTCGGGCAAAGCGTTTGCCCGGAACAGCACCCTTTGCATTCCGGTTTTGAGTTCCTAGCTTATCCCTTGTCCGGTCCCCTGGGGCCGTAACCAGGATGGGACCATGGCCGACAAGGATCCAGCAAGCGAAGCGGCAGAAGCCGCAACCCGCGCCGTGCGGCTGCAAGTGGCAGCCGCGCGTCAGGAAGAAAGCGGGCAGGGCATTGCCCGCCTGCCCAAGGCGACCATGGGCCGGCTCGGGATTACCGAGGGCGATATCGTCTCGATCGAGGGCAAGCGCTCGACCGCGGCGCGCGCCGTGCTCGCCTATGCCGAGGACGAGGGGCTGGACGTGATCCGGCTCGATGGCCTGCAGCGCGCCAATGCCGGGGTCGGTTCGGGCGACCATGTCCAGGTCGATCGAGCCGAAAGCCGCCCCGCAACGCGCGTGGTCTTTGCCCCGGCCCAGCAGGACATGCGCCTGCAAGGTCCGGGTCAGGCGCTCAAACGCAATTTCTTCGGTCGGCCGCTGGTCGCGGGCGATCTCGTCGCCACGACCGGCCAGACCCCGGTGCGCGACATGCCGCCAGAGGTTGCGCGGATGCTCAACGCACCCGCCTTTGCGCTCACCCAGATCCGTCTGACCGTCGTTTCGACCAGCCCCAAGGGCATCGTCCACATCGACGAGAACACCGAGGTCGAACTGCGCGAGGAGTATGAGGAAGCGCGCGGCAGCCGCGGCGAGGTCAACTACGATGACGTCGGCGGGATGGGCGATACGATCCAGCAATTGCGCGAAATGGTCGAACTGCCGCTGCGCTATCCCGAGCTGTTCACGCGCCTGGGCGTCGATCCGCCCAAGGGCGTCTTGCTGCACGGCCCGCCGGGAACCGGCAAGACCCGCCTGGCCAAGGCCGTCGCCAACGAGAGCGAGGCGAGCTTCTTCACGATCAACGGGCCCGAGATCATGGGCAGCGCCTATGGCGAGAGCGAGCGGCGGCTGCGCGAGGTGTTCGAGGAAGCCGCCAAGTCCTCGCCCTCGATCGTCTTCATCGACGAGATCGATTCGATCGCGCCCAAGCGTTCGCAGTCTCCGGGCGAAGCGGAAAAGCGGCTGGTCGCCCAACTGCTGACGCTGATGGACGGGCTCCACGCCCGCTCGCACATCGTGGTGATCGCGGCGACCAACCGCCCCGATGCGCTGGATGAAGCGCTGCGCCGGCCCGGCCGCTTCGACCGCGAGATCGTGATCGGTGTGCCCGATGAAAGCGGTCGGCGCGAGGTGCTGGGCATCCACACCCGCGGCATGCCGCTGGGCGAGGGCGTCGATCTCGACGAACTGGCGCGCACCACGCACGGCTTTGTCGGCGCTGACATCGCTGCGCTGGCCCGCGAGGCTGCGATCGAGGCGGTGCGGCGGATCATGCCGCAGCTTGATCTGGAGGCGCAGACCATTCCCGCCGAAGTGCTGGAAGAGCTGTGCGTCACCCGCGAGGATTTCCTGGCGGCGCTCAAGCGCGTCCAGCCCTCGGCCATGCGCGAGGTGATGGTCCAGGTGCCGAACATCGGCTGGGCCGACATCGGCGGTGCGGACGAGGCGCAGGATAAGCTGAAGGAAGGGATCGAGCTGCCATTGAAGCATCCCGAGGCCTTCCGCCGGCTCGGCATCCGCCCGGCCAAGGGCTTCCTGCTCTATGGCCCGCCCGGTACCGGCAAGACCCTGCTGGCCAAGGCCGTCGCCAAGGAGAGCGAAGCGAACTTCATCTCGGTCAAGAGCTCGGACCTGCTGTCCAAGTGGTACGGCGAGAGCGAGCAGCAGCTCTCCCGCCTGTTCGCCCGTGCCCGCCAGGTCGCCCCCTGCGTGATCTTCATCGACGAGATCGACAGCCTGGTCCCGGCGCGTGGCACCAGCGGCAACGAGCCGCAGGTTACCGCGCGGGTGGTCAACACCATGCTGGCCGAAATGGACGGGATGGAGGAACTGGCCTCGGTCGTCCTGATCGGCGCAACCAACCGCCCGGGCCTGGTCGATCCGGCGCTGCTGCGACCGGGCCGGCTGGACGAGCTGGTCTATGTCGGCACGCCCGATGCCAAGGGGCGCGAGCATATCCTCAAGATCCATACCGGGAAGATGCCGCTGGCCAGCGATGTCGATCTGGGGGCGATCGCGCGGGAGGCTGAGCGCTTCACCGGGGCGGACCTGGAAGACGTTGTGCGCCGCGCCGGCCTCAACGCGATCCGCCGCGCCGGGGCGGACGCCGCCGAGGTGAACGGGGCCGACTTCCGCGAGGCCCTGGCCGATTCGCGGGCGACTGTCTCAGCCGAGATGGAGGCCGAATACCTCAAGATGAAAGGCGAGCTGAAGAAGCGCGCTGCCGAGGTAACCTCGACCCAGATCGGCTTCCTTGCCCCCGGCATGGTGCAGTCCACCCGCGAGCGGAAGCACGACTAGCGTCTAAACCGGCGTTGCTCCGCTGCCGCGCCCGCCACGCAGGGCATATTCCTGCGTGCCGCGGTGGAGCACGTCGTCTACGTCAATCACGGCCGAATTGGCATAGGTGAAGCCCGGGCCAAGCGCCCGGTAGAGCCGGTCAAAGTCGCGATCGACCGTGTCGTGATAGAGTTCGCCAAAGTTCTCGATCACGAAATAGGTCGGTTGCAGATCGTCGATCACATAGTCGGTGCGCATCACCCGGTCGACGTTGAGCATGATCCGGTTGGGGCTCTGCGCCTCGACCGAGAAGACCGTTTCGGTCGGGCCCGACAGGATTCCGGCACCATAGGCGCGCAGGCCGTCCGCCTCCAGGATCAGGCCGAATTCCACCGTGTACCAGTACAGCGCCCCCAGCGCCTTCAGCCGGTTATAGCGCATCGCCTTCCACCCGGCGCGGCCATATTCCTCCATGTAATCCGCGAAAGTCGGGTCGGTCAGCATCGGCACGTGGCCGAAGACATCGTGGAACACGTCGGGTTCCTGGATGTAGTCAAAGGTCTCGCGCGTGCGGATGAAGTTGCCGGCCGGGAAGCGGCGATTGGCCAGGTGCCAGAAGAACACGTGGTCCGGGATCAGCATTGGCACGGGCACGACCGACCAGCCAGTCAGGCCGCTCAGTTCCTCTGACAGTCGCGCAAAGTCCGGCACGCCGCCCCGGCCCAGGTCGAGCCGCTCCAGCCCGGCGAGGAAGGCGCTGGCCGCGCGGCCGGGCAGAACCTGCATCTGCCGGGCATAGAGATCGTCCCAGATCCGGTGCTCTTCGGCGCTGTACTTGCGCTGCGCCGGCTCAAGCCAGTCCTCGCCGACATGGGCCGGGCGCTGGAGCGGCGCGGTGAACACCTCCGGCCCCGGATCGGGCAGCCGGGTAAAGTCGGTCTGGTCGAGGGCGATGGTTGCAGACATAGTTTCAGATGCAACTTTAGCACCGCGCGACAAAACCTGCAATCAGGGCCGCAGCAAACCGCGCGCCAGCCTTGACTTTGGGGACCTTCTCGGCCATTGGCCCGCTCCGTGAAGGGCGGCCCGCGCGGTCGCCCGCTTGGTTTTTGCGGCTTTCGGGCCGAATCGATTAGACAGGACCTACGCCATGGCGAAGCCCGCAACCGTCAAGATCCGGCTGGTTTCCACTGCCGACACCGGCTTCTTCTACGTGACGAAGAAGAACCCGCGCAACACCACCGAAAAGATGGTGTTCAAGAAGTATGACCCGGTCGTGCGCAAGCACGTCGAGTTCAAGGAAGCCAAGATCAAGTAAGGTTCACTGGCGGTTCAAGGCGGTGCTGCTAGAAGCCCGGCCATGAACCTCAGAATGACCTTCGGATCGCTTGCAGGTGCCGCCGTTTCGGCGGCGCTTGTCGTTTCTGCCCCTGCCCCCGCCGTGGCGCAGGATGCGGCCGACCTTGCCAGCGCGGTGACCGCGCTGCGCGCCATTTCCACCATGCGCGCCGATTTCGTCCAGGCCGATGCCAATGGCCAGCGGGTCAAGGGCGTGCTGACGCTGAAGCGTCCGGGCCGGATTCGCTTCCAGTACGAAAAGGGCGTGCCGATACTGATCGTCTCCGACGGCAGCGCGCTCAGCTTTATCGATTACGAGGTTCGCCAGGTTCAGCGCTGGCCGATCAAGAACAGCCCGCTTGGCGCGTTGCTCGACCCCAGCCGCGATGTCGGCAAATATGGCCGCGTCATGCCCACGGGCAGCGATCGGATCGTCAGTGTCGAGGTGCGTGACAAGGCGCGACCTGAATACGGGGTCATCACTCTGGTCTTCACCCGCAGTGCCGGAGCCCCGGGCGGGCTCGAGCTGTCGAGCTGGGCCGCGCTCGACTCGCAGAAGCGGCGGACCATCGTTACGCTCTCGAATCAGCAATATGGTCTGGCCGTGCCGGACAACACCTTCCGCTATAACGATCCGCGCGCACCCGTTCGTCGATGAGAGTCAACGGTCCGTCGTGGGCCGTGCGGTGGCTGCGACAAATGGCGACACTTTCCTGACGATTGTTCATGGGCGAGCAAGCCGAAACGGCCTAGAACGGTCCTCGACGGCGCGGTTTGAGACGGGTTTCCCCCCTGTTGCCCAAGTCTCCTGTAGGCCGCACCGTCATAGCGTGACGAACGCACCAAGGAACCCTCGGTCCAATGCCCCCGGACCGAGGGTTTTCCTTTGGGCGGGCGTGGAGCGGCCCAGGGCGGGCTGCGAACGGCCGCCCGCTGTGCTTCCGGTGCTCACGACCATAAAGGTCGCTGCGCGCCGGTTCTCGCGGACAGCCATTCTCGCTCCACCCTGACCCACTCCACACCCACCCAAACTGTCGAGTTAAAAGCCCCCTCCCCTTCAGGGGGGCTAGGGGTCGTCCAGTCCCCCGGACTGGACTGGACTGTCCGGGGGACAGTCCACCCCGAAGCCGGTTGGGGGTGGGGGCGGTCAGCCGCGACCTGTCCCACCACCCTTGCCGCTCCCTCGCATCGCACCTAAAGCCCAAGGCATGGTTTCGATTGCCACCTGGAACATCAATTCCGTCCGTCTGCGCGCCGATCAGGTGGTGCGGTTCCTGAGCGAGCAGGGGCCGGACGTGCTCTGCCTGCAAGAGATCAAGTGCGCCGAGCACCTGTTCCCGCACGAGGTGTTCGAGGGGGCTGGCTATACCCACCGCGTGGTGCACGGGCAGAAGGGCTATCACGGCGTTGCCACGGTCAGCCGCATTCCGCTGCGCGAATTGGGCCGGCATGACTGGCAGGACAACGGCGAGGCGCGGCACATCGGCGTCGAGCTGCTTGGGCCGGGCCAGGGCCTGGTGCTGGAGAACGTCTATATTCCCGCCGGCGGCGATATTCCGGACCGGGACCAGAACCCTAAGTTCGGCCAGAAGCTCGACTTCCTCGAGCGGATGACGCGCTGGGCCGACAAGCTCGACCGGCCGACGCTGATTGTCGGCGATTTCAACATCGCCCCGCTGGAATGCGACGTCTACGACCACAAGGCGCTGCTCAAGGTCGTCAGCCATACACCGATCGAGATCGAGGCGCTGTACCGCTTCCGCGATGCCCATGGCTGGGTCGATCTGGGCCGCAAGCATATCCCCGCGCCGGAACGCAACTGGTCGTGGTGGTCCTACCGCACCTATTGGCAGGAAAAGGATCGCGGCCGCCGGCTCGATCACATGTGGGCCTCGCCCGAGCTGGCGGCGCAGTCGGTCAGTCACCGCTTCGTCGAGGAAACCCGCCGCTGGGACCAGCCGAGCGACCACGTGCCGCTGATCACGGAGTTTGCCCTTTGAGGGCGACCCGCCGTGTTGCCCTGGCGCTCGATGCGCTGCGCCACGGCTGGCCGATCGAGGTCGATGGCGTGCTGCGCCTGCTACCGGCCGAGACCGGCTTTGGCCCCGATGTCACCGCCCCGCGCTTGCTGATTTCGGCGGCGCGCGCCGTAACGCTCAAGCTCGCCAACCAGCGCGAAGCTGCCGTGCCGGAAGCACCCGTGCTGATCCGCGCGGCCGAGCCTTTTACCCTGCCGGCCGCCCGGGTGCTGGCCGACCCGGCCGAGGACCTCAACTGGCCGATGAAGGGCCCGTTCCTGGCCGAGCACCTCGACCACCCGCGCGCTGCTGAAACGGCGCTTTCGCTGGCGCGGCTGGCCGGGATCCTGCCGGCCTTCCTGGTCGATCCGGATGGGGCGGGCGAGGCCCAGGCGGTCTCCTCGGGCGATCTTGCCGAGTTCACCGATCCGCGCCACCTGGCCATCGCCACCCGCGCCCGCCTGCCGGTCGCCGCGGCCGAGGATGCCGAGATTGTCGCCTTCCGCTCGGCCGATGACCTGCGCGAACACGTTGCCCTGGTGATCGGCCAGCAAAACGCCGATCGTGCGCCGCTGGTCCGGCTGCATTCGGAATGCCTGACCGGCGATATTCTCGGCAGCCTGAAGTGCGATTGCGGCCCGCAGCTCGATGCCGCTTTGCGCGCCATGGCCGCTGAGGCCGGGACCGGCGGCTGGGGCGTGCTGCTCTACCTGCGTCAGGAAGGGCGGGGGATTGGCCTGGTCAACAAATTGCGGGCCTATCAGCTGCAGGACCAGGGCTTTGACACGGTCGATGCCAACAACCGCCTGGGCCTGCCCACGGAAGCCCGCGACTTCCCGGTTGCGGCGCGGATGCTGCACTTGCTCGGCGTCGGCCCGATCCGGCTGATGACCAACAACCCGGCCAAGGTCGAAGCGCTATCTGCTGCCGGGGTGACCGTGGCCGAACGCGTGCCGCACCAGTTGCCGCCCAACCCGCATAACGCCCGCTATCTCGATACCAAGCGCGACCGAACCGGGCACCTGCTGTGACCGGCTACACCATTCGCCCAGAACAGGTTGGCGATGAAGCGGCGATCCATGATCTGGTTGGCCGTGCCTTTGCACCGATGTGGTTCAGCGATGGCAGCGAACCCGATCTGGTCGATGCTTTGCGCAGCGCCGGCGATCTGGCTCTGTCGCTGGTTGCCGTTACCGCAGCTGGCGAAATCATCGGCCATATCGGCTTCAGTCCGGTGACGATCGACGGGGCTGATTGCGGCTGGTTCCAGATGGCGCCGGTTTCGGTCTCGCCCGAAGTTCAGCTGCAGGGGATCGGTTCAGCGCTGATCCGCGCGGGGATAGCGGCGTTGCAGGAGCAAGGTGCGCGCGGTGTTGCCGTGGTCGGCAACCCGGCCTATTACGAGCGCTTCGGGTTCACGACCATTCCAGGCCTGGCGCCGCTGGTGGAGCACGATGCGCAGTTCTTCCGGGCGCAGGTTCTGTCCGGCCCGGCACCGCAAGGCGTGCTGCGCTACGCTCCGGCCTTCGGTTAGCGGCGGTCGCTCCGTTTGAGGCCGGGTGCCAGGCGGTTCGTGCCGATCTGCACCGGATCGTCGGTCCAGTTTGCCACGAAGGTGCTGGTGCGGCTTACGCCCGGCGCAAAGCGGGCGTCGTTGTCCTCGATCACCAGCCCGGCCGAGCTGTACTGCCGCCCTTCCGGCGCGACGGTTATGAAGGCGGACCAGTTTTCCTTGTCCTGCCCCTGGACGAACCAGTTGTTGGCGATCCGGCCCGAGGCGCCGCCGGGCAGGTCGATCATGTAATTGGTGCCGCGCCCGCCCGAATCGTCGAAGCTGTTGCCAACGATCTCGACCGAGCGGCTGCGGCTCTTGGCATAGTGCCCGCCGCGGCCCTGCTCGAACCGGCTACGGGTGATCGAAACCGAACCGTAGTCCCCGATGTAGACCGAGTGGGCACAGCCACCCGGCCCTTCGCAGGTGCCGAGGCGGGTGAAGGTCGATTTGTCGATGCTGATGCGGCTCTTCGTGTCGATCCCGCCGAGGATGCCCTGCTGGCTGTCGCGGAACCATGACTGCGAGACTTCGAGGTTGCCCAGCTCGATCCGGATCCCGACCCCGTTGAAATCGTCGACCCGGATGTTGGTGAAGACCAGCCCCTCGACCCGCGCGTTATCGCCGCGCAGCACCAGCACGCCCTTGCCCTCGCAGGCGACGCCATCGAAAATCGCCTGGCCCGGCGTTTCAGCCTGGTAAGTGATCGAGCCCGCGCCCTGGACCGCGCAGTCGGCGTGGCGGCCATTGGCGATGCGGATCGTGCCGGTGCCGCCGCCGATTGCCTGGACCGCTTCCTGCAGCCGGGCAAAGCGCTGGCCGGTTTCGACCACGGTATAGGGCGTGAAGTTCTGCGCGCTGGCGAGCGAGACCGGCAGGGCCAGGCTGGCGAGGGCCGAAAGGGCGAGGATCAGGCGGGCGTTCTTGTCCATTCCGGCACTATGCCGGCGCCGGGTTAAGATCAGGCAAAGGCAGGACTAATCGCGCTTGCCCCAGCGCCATTTCCAGCCGCCCTCGGTGCGCTGGTAGACCAGCGACAGGAAAGTGGCAGTGGCGGCCACGAACAGGGCAAAGCCGATCGTCCGGACGCGGCCATCGCTCTGGTGATCGAGCCAGCCGACGATCGCCAGGATCGCCAGGTAGCCGCCCAGCAGCGCCCAGCCTTGCCAGGCGATCGGCCAGCCGGCGCCATAGCCAAAGCGCTTTGGGCCAAACCAGGGCTTGGGTTCAGTCATCGCTCTTCTCCTTGGGCGGCCGCCCGCGCCGGGGCGGTTCGCTTGGTGCCACCTTGATCCCGCGCCGGCCCAGCGCTTCGCGCAGCAGGACTTCGATCTCGGCATTGACCGAGCGGAAATCGCTGGCTGCGGCCCGTTCCAGCGCTGTGAACAGCGCCGGATCGAGCCGCAGCGGAAAGGCCTTTTTAGCGGGCGGCGGCATGGGTCAGGTCACTGGTACAGCGTGCCCGTGTTGACCACCGGCTGGGTATCGCGCTCACCGCAGAGCACGACCATCAGGTTCGAGACCATCGCCGCCTTGCGCTCGTCGTCCAGCTGGACCACGCCCTTGTCGCTCAGCTGCTGCAGCGCCATTTCGACCATGGTGACCGCGCCTTCGACCAGCTTGGTCCGCGCCGCGATCACGGCTTCGGCCTGCTGGCGGCGCAGCATCGCCCCGGCGATTTCCTGGGCATAGGCGAGGTGCGTGAAGCCGCATTCGTCCACCGTGATCCCGGCCATGGTCAGCCGCGCGATCAATTCCTTGCGCAGTTCTACGCCCACTTCGTCGTGGTTGCCGCGCAGGGTGATCTCGGCATGGGCGAAATCGTCATAGGGATAGCGCGAGCCGATCGTGCGGACCGCCGCCTCGATCTGGACCATGACGAAGGCCTTGTAGTCATCGACGTCATAGAGCGCCTGGGCGGTATCGACCACGCGCCAGACCACCTGGGCGGCCATCTCGATCGGGTTGCCGCGCAGGTCGTTGACCTTGATCTTGTCGGAAACCAGGTTGTTGGCGCGGACCGAGATCTTGGTCTTGCCCATCCACGGCCAGACCCAGCGCAGGCCCTCGTTACGATCGGTGCCGCGATAGGCGCCGAACAGCGTGATGGCCGCGGCCTGGTTCGGCTGGATCATGTAGAACCCGCTGGCCAGGACGATCAGCAGGATCATCGCCACGCCGGTCGAGACAACAAAGCCGAACACCTCGGTATCGTCCGGCTGGCTGCCCGCAAAGCTGACGATCCGCCAGATCGTGAGCGTGAGCAGGACCAGGAAAGTGATGAAGATCAGATAGCCGCTGGTGCTCCAGGCGCGCTTTTCGCGGCTGATGGCCATCGGCGTGTGTGCATCGGACATGGTGTTGACCCCTGTGAATCAATCAGCATTAAAACTGATATCACATTAATATCGTGATTCGCCCGGTGGTCAAGCAGATCCGGCACCACGAAGAATCACTCTTGAAATAAGAGCGAATCAGTCTTAAAAATACTCCTGCGGGACCGGGCCCCTCTGGCGCGGCGCACTGGCACCATCCCCCCTTCCCAGCCAGGGCGCTACGTGATGTCGGACCGCATCGGATGATGCCGATGCCTGTGGTCCGGACACCTTGTCCCCCCATCCCAAGGAAACTGGGCACCAGGCTCGGCTCATCCGATCGAACTCAACCTGTTCGACAAGGGAGCATTGCCATGTCCGATCGTGTGTTCCGTCTGCTGGAACGCCACCAGAAGCTTGATGAAGCCCTGCGCCTGGCGCAGCGGCGGCGGCTGGCCGATCCGTTCGAGATCGTCCGGCTGAAGAAGCTCAAGCTGGCGATCAAGGACCGGATTGCGCGTCTGCTGCGCCGTCCGCGGCCCACTTAACAGCGAAAAGACCAATTCACCTCCGCGCCGGAGCAGGGCACAGCACCCTCGTTCCGGCGCGCTTTTGTTTTTAACAGGGAATGTGACTGATGGAATTCCTCACCGCCGACTGGCTCGGCACTCCGGTCTGGTTCTGGCTGGCCTTCATCGGCATCGTCATTGCGCTGACCGTCTTTGACCTGGGCATCCTGCACAAGGAAGACCGCGAGATGGGCATCGCGGAATCCCTGAAACTGTCGGTCTTCTACATCGCGATCGCCATGGCCTTTGGCGTCTGGGTCTGGATCGAGAAGGGCGGCGACCTGGGGATGAAGTACTATACCGGGTACTTCATCGAAAAGGCGCTCTCGATCGACAATGTCTTCGTGATCAGCCTGATCTTCACCTTCTTCGCGATCCCGCCGAAGTACCAGTACCGCGCCCTGCTGTGGGGTATCCTGGCGGTGATCGTGCTGCGCGGCCTGATGATCGCGGCGGGTGCGGCGCTGGTCCAGGAAGCCTACTGGGTGCTCTACATCTTCGCGGCCTTCCTGATCTTCACCGGCGTGAAAATGTTCTTCGCCGGCGATCACGATCCGGACGTGTCGAAGAACCCGGTGGTGCGGTGGATTTCCACCCACATGCGGGTCACGCCGACTTTGCATGACCAGCACTTCTTCGTGAAGGTGCCGGACGAGAAGACCGGCAAGCTGGTCACGGCGGTCACCCCGCTGTTCGTGGCGCTGGTGGTGATCAACCTGGCGGACCTGGTCTTTGCGGTGGATTCGGTGCCGGCGATCTTCGCGATCACGACCGATACCTTCATCGTCTATACCAGCAACATCATGGCGATCCTGGGCCTGCGCGCGCTCTATTTCGCGCTCTCGGCCATGGTCCACCGCTTCTACTACCTGAAGTATGCGCTGGCCGCCGTGCTGGTCTTCATCGGTTCGAAGATCTTCGTCTCGGACTTCATCATGGGCGGGGAGAAGTTCCCGCCGGTGCTGAGCCTGGGCGTGACTGCGGGCCTGATCGCGGCGGGCGTGTTCTACTCGCTGTGGGCGACGCGCCACGGCGAGGACGCCGCGCCGCAGCTGCCGCATGATGAGATCCGGCCCTGATCAGTTCTGCCTAATCGTGGCGAGGAACGCCTCGCCATAGGCCGCCAATTTCCGGGACCCGACGCCGCCGACTTCGCCCAGCTGGGCGAGGGAGGCGGGTCGGGTCTCGGCCATTTCACGCAAGGTCGCATCGTGGAAGATGACGTAGGGCGGCACCCCAGCCTCAGCCGCGAGTGAGCGGCGCAGTTCGCGCAAGGCTTCGAACAGCGGATTGCCAACCGGATTGACCGCGCCGCGCTCGCGCTTGCCGCCGCGCCCGGTACGCTCGCGGCGCGGCTGCAGCGCGATCAGCACCGCGGCTTCACCCTTCAACACATCACGCGCATCGCCGCCCAGGGCGAGGCCGCCGTGCTCGGTCGGCACCAGGCTGCCCCGCGCCTGCAGCGCCCGCATCAGTGGTTTGAGGAGCGGAGCCTCGTCGTTGCCGACAATTCCGAAGACCGAGAGCCGGTCATGCCCGCGCGCGATTACCCGCTCGTCCTCCTGCCCCAGCAGCACCTTCTCGACATGGCCGAAACCATAGGTCTGGCCGGTGCGATAGACGGCCGAGAGCAGCTTGCGCGCCAGCTCGGTCGTATCGACGATGCCGGGGGCATCGAGGCAGTTGTCGCAATTGCCGCAGGTCTGCGGCGGATCTTCGCCGAAGTGGCGCAGTAGCACGGCGCGGCGGCAGGCCCCGGTCTCGACCAGCGCGGCCAGGGCATCGAGCCGGGCGCGTTCGCCGGCCTGGCGGTGTTCCTCAACCTCGGCCAGGCGGTGGCGGGCGCGGGCAAAATCCTCCGCCGCCCACAGCATCAGCGCCACGGCCGGATCGCCATCGCGCCCGGCGCGGCCGGTTTCCTGGTAATAGCCCTCGATCGACTTGGGGATGCCGGCATGGGCGACAAAGCGCACGTCGGGCTTGTCGATCCCCATGCCAAAGGCAACCGTGGCGACCATCACCATGTCTTCGCTGGCCACGAAAGCCGCCTGGTTGGCGCTGCGGACCTGCGGATCGAGCCCGGCGTGATAGGGCAGGACCGGGCGGCCGGTCGCGGCGCTCAGCTTTTCGGCCAGCTCCTCCACCTTCTTGCGCGTGGGCGCATAGACGATGCCCGGGCCCGGCTGCTCGGCCAGCAGCGTCTTCAACTGCTGGAGCAGGCTGTCGCGGTGGCGGATTGCATAGCGGATATTGGGCCGGTCAAACCCGGCGACGATCAGGCCGTCCTCGCCAATCCCCAGCTGGGTCAGCACGTCCGCGCGGGTGTGGCGATCGGCCGTGGCGGTCAGCGCGAGGCGCGGGACCTGCGGAAAGGAGTCCAGCAGCGGCCGCAGCAGGCGATAGTCGGGGCGGAAATCGTGGCCCCATTCGGAAACGCAATGCGCCTCGTCGATGGCGAACAGGCTGAGCGGGGCAGAGCCCAGCAGCTCCCGGAAATGCGGCTGGCTGGCGCGTTCGGGCGCGACATAGAGCAGGTCAAGCGTGCCAGCCCGGAAGCGTTCGATCGTCTCAGCCCGGTCCATGTCGGCGCTGGTCAGGGTGGCGGCGCGAATGCCGTTGGCGGTCGCGGCGCGGAGCTGGTCATGCATCAGCGCGATCAGCGGCGAGACCACCACGCAGGTCCCCTCCAGCATCACGGCAGGGAGCTGGTAGGTCAGCGACTTGCCCGCGCCCGTCGGCATGATCGCCAGGGTTGATTGCCCGGCCATAACGCGCGCCAGCACCTGTTCCTGCACCCCGCGAAAGGCGCTGAACCCGAAGGTGGTGTGGAGCTGGTCAAGAAGGGCGTCGCGCGTCACTCCGACGCGCCTAGCCGGGTGGGACAGGGAGCGGAAGGGCTAGAAGCCCGCTCTCTCCACAACGGACTCTTCAACGGCCAGGAAAGCGGAGCGTCCGGTCGGTGCATTGTCCGGCACCGCGCTGGTGAAGAAGGCCAGACCCTTGCCGGTCCGGGGATCAAACCACAGCCCGCTCTTCAGGCCATAGGCATCGCCCGAATGGCCGAACCGAACGCGGCCATCGCCAAACGGATCGTCGCGGCACCCGGCCTGCTTGCCGGCCAGACGCTGCACGGCGAGGCCATAGGCGCAAAAGAAGCCGCTGGCGGTCCCGTCCTCGCCAAGCCCATTGCGGCCATTGAACTGCCAGACCGGCGTCATCATGCGCGCATAGGACTGCCGGGAGATGAGACCCCGGCCCTGGCGGGCCAGCAGCTGGCCGATCTTGGCCAGATCGCGCATCGAAATCCTGAGGCCGCCCTGAGGCGAGAACAGCGCGCCGTTGTCGCCAAGCCGGTAGGCCGAAAGATCGCAGCCCGTCCGGTCCGCCAGGAACACCGGGCAGACTGGCGGGTTCCCGCGCAGATCGTCGCGCGCCACTTCGCCGCTGGCGCGGTACAGCACGACGGCGCGCCGGTAGGCATCGGCGCTGCAACCGGCCCCCCAGTTGAAGCAGGCGTCCAGCTTCAGCGGCTTCAGCACCAGTCGGCTCATGGCCACGTCAAAGCGCTCGCCAGTGACCTTCTCAATCACGCTGGCGACGACCGGGAAATTGAGGTTGGTATAGTGGAACCAGTCGCTGCCCGGCGCGCGTTCGGCATCCCAGACGCGCGGATCGGCCAGCCGCTCACGCAGGGTCACGCCCAGCGGGATCAGGTAAAGCTCGCCGCCGTCGATCAGGCTCGAGCGATGCGACAGCAGCATGGCGAGGGTGATCGGCCGGTCCGGAAAGGCCGGATTGCGCAGCCGCCAGCCGAGATAATCCGAAACATCGCGATCGAGGTCCAGCTTGCCCTGATCGACCAGCCGCATCACCCCCAGCGCGGTGACCAGTTTGGAGATGGAGGCGATCCGTACCGGGCTGTCGGCTGTCACGGCACGACCGGTGGTGCGATCGGCCAGACCCTCCGCGAGGACCGGGCGGATGATGTTCCGATCGAATGCGACCGCGACCGTTGCGGGCGGCTGGACCTGCGCCTGAAGCGGCGCGGCGAGGATCAGGCAGGCAAGCAAGGGCAGCAGGCGCATGGCCAGCAACCTACTGTCCGCGGCTGACTTGTCGAGGGTCAGTCCAGGTTCGGCCGCAGCCAGCGTTCGGCCGTGGCGATGTCCGCGCCGCGCCGGGCGGCATAGTCTTCCACCTGGTCGCGGCCGATCCGGGCGACGCCGAAGTATTCGGCCTGCGGGTGGCCGAAATAGAAGCCGGAGACCGCCGCGGTTGGCAGCATGGCGTAGCTTTCGGTCAGGGTGATCCCCGTCTTGGCCGTCGCATCGAGCAGTTCGAACAGGATCGGCTTGAGGCTGTGGTCCGGGCAGGCGGGATAGCCGGGGGCCGGGCGGATGCCGCGGTATTCCTCGCGGATCAGCGCTTCGTTGGTCAGTTGCTCGCCGGGTGCATAGCCCCACAGCGTGGTGCGGACGTGCTGGTGCAGCCGCTCGGCAAAGGCTTCGGCAAAGCGATCGGCCAGGGCCTTCAGCAGGATGTCTGAATAGTCGTCATGGCCCGCGCGGAAGCGTTCGAGGTGCGGCTCGATCCCGTGGATGCCGACGGCAAAGCCGCCGATCCAGTCGCCATCGGGGTCGATAAAGTCGGCCAGGCAATAGTTCGCGCGCTCGCGGCTCTTGCGGATCTGCTGGCGCAAGAACGGCAGGCGGACGTGGCGCTCTTCCTCGGTCAGGTAGAGCTCGACATCATCGCCATCGCGCGCGCAGGGCCAGAAGCCGCAGACGCCCTTGGCGGTCAGCCACTTCTCGCTGACGATCTTCTCCAGCATGGCCACGGCATCGTTGTAGAGCGACGTCGCGCTCTCGCCGACCACTTCGTCATCGAGGATCGCCGGGAAGTTTCCGGCCAGTTCCCAGGCGCGGAAGAACGGGGTCCAGTCAAAGCAGGTGACCAGGTCGGCCAGGTCCCAATCCTCGAACACGTGCACGCCGGGCTGTTCGGGCGGCATCGGCTTGTCGGAGAAATCGGGCTTGAAGCTGTTGGCGCGGGCGTCCTCAAGGCTCAGGAGCACGGTCGCTTCCTTGCCGGCGCGGACATCGCGCATGTGCTGGTAATCGGCGGCGGTGCTCTCAACAAACGGGTCGCGCTGGGTGTCGGACAGCAGCTGGCTGGCCACACCCACGGCGCGGCTCGCGTCGAGCACGTGGATCACCGGGCCAGTATAGGCCGGGTCGATCTTCAGTGCGGTGTGGAGCCGGCTGGTGGTCGCGCCGCCGATCAGCAGCGGGATCGAAAGGCCGGCGCGCTCCATCTCCTCGGCCACGGTGACCATTTCATCCAGGCTGGGGGTGATCAGGCCGGAGAGGCCAATCATGTCGGCCCTTTCGGTGATCGCGGTCTCAATGATCTTCGACCACGGCACCATCACGCCCAGGTCGATCACTTCGTAGCCGTTGCACTGCAGGACCACGCCGACGATGTTCTTGCCGATGTCGTGAACGTCGCCCTTCACGGTCGCCATCACGATCCGGCCCTTGGACTGGGATTCGGTGCCCAGCAGGACCTTTTCCGCCTCGATGAACGGGATCAGATGGGCCACGGCCTTTTTCATCACGCGGGCGGACTTGACCACCTGCGGCAGGAACATCTTGCCCGATCCGAACAGGTCGCCAACCGTATTCATCCCGTCCATCAGCGGGCCTTCGATCACCTGGATCGGGCGGCCGCCCTCGGCATAGATCGCGGCGCGGGCTTCTTCGGTGTCATCGACGATATAGGCGTCGATGCCCTTGACCAGGGCATGCTCGATCCGCCGGGTCACGTCCCAGCCGCGCCATTCTTCGGCTTCCTTTTCGGCCTTGGCGTCGGTGCCCTTGAAGCTTTCGGCCAGGGTAATCAGGCGTTCGGTGGCGCCCGGATCGCGGTTGAGGATCACATCCTCGCAGGCCTGCCGCAGCGCCGGGTCGATCGTGTCATAGACGTCAAGCTGGCCCGCATTGACGATCGCCATGTCGAGCCCGGCGGGGATCGCGTGGTAGAGGAAGATCGAATGCATCGCCCGGCGGACCGGCTCGTTGCCGCGGAACGAAAACGAGAGGTTGGAAAGCCCGCCGCTGAAATGGACGTGCGGGCAGCGGACGCGGATTTCGCGCACGGCCTCGATGAAATCGACCCCGTAATTGTTGTGTTCCTCGATCCCCGTCGCCACGGCGAAGATATTGGGATCGAAGATGATGTCCTCGGGCGGGAAGCCGATCCCGGTCAGCAGCTTGTAGGCGCGCTCGCAGATCTCGACCTTGCGGTCCTTGCTATCGGCCTGACCCTGTTCGTCAAAGGCCATGACGACCACGGCCGCGCCATAGTCCATGCACTTGCGGGCCTGGGCCAGGAAGGGCTCTTCGCCTTCCTTCATCGAGATCGAATTGACGATCGGCTTGCCCGAAACGCACTTCAGGCCCGCCTCGATCACTTCCCACTTGGAGCTGTCGATCATCACCGGCACGCGGGCAATGTCGGGCTCAGCGGCGATCAACTTCAAGAAGGTGGTCATGGCGTGGACCGCATCGAGCAGCCCCTCGTCCATGTTGACGTCGATCACCTGGGCGCCGTTCTCAACCTGCTGGCGCGCGACCTCGACCGCCTTGGCATAGTCGCCCGCCAGGATCAGCTTCTTGAAGGCGGCCGAGCCGGTGACATTGGTGCGCTCGCCAACGTTGACGAAGCGGGCAGAGGATTGGGCGTTCATGGGATCAGGCTGCCATCACAAAGGGTTCAAGCCCGGCCAGGCGGGTTGCGGCGTCAAGCTGCGGAATCGCTCGCGCGGGCAGGCCTTTGGCGGCCCGGGCAATCGCTGCGATATGTGCCGGCGTCGAGCCGCAGCAGCCGCCCAGCACGTTGACCTGGCCCGCCTCGGCCCATTCGCGGACCAGTGCAGCGGTTTCTTCGGGCAGCTCGTCGTACTGGCCCAGCTCGTTGGGCAGGCCGGCATTGGGATAGACCATGATCGCGGCATCGGCGATGGCGCTCAGCGCGCGGACATGCGGGCGCAGCTGGGTCGCGCCGAACGAGCAGTTGAGCCCGATCGTCAGCGGCTTGGCATGGCGCACGGCATACCAGAACGCCTCGACCGTGTGGCCCGAGAGGTTGCGGCCCGACAGGTCGGTCAGCGTCATCGACAGCATGATCGGCACTTCACGGCCCAGTTCGCGCTCGACCTGGCGCACGGCCATGATCCCGGCTTTGGCGTTGAGCGTATCGAACACGGTTTCGATCAGGATGAAGTCGGCCCCGCCCTCGACCAGCGCGGCCGCCTGTTCGCGATAGACATCGACCAGCTCGTCCCAGTCGATCTCGCGGAAGCCGGGATCGTTGACATCGGGGGAGAGCGACAGGGTCTTGTTGGTCGGGCCAATCGCCCCGGCAACAAAGCGCGGACGGCCATCAGCCGCGAACTCGTCGGCGACCCGGCGGGCCAGCCGGGCGCTCTCGACATTGATTTCGCGCACCAGTGCTTCCGCGCCATAGTCCGCCTGGCTGATCCGGTTGGCGGAGAAGGTGTTGGTCTCGGCAATATCGGCCCCGGCCTCAAAATAGGCGCGGTGGATCGCCTCGGGCACGTCGGGGCGGGTGATCGCCAGGATATCGTTGTTGCCCTTCTGGTCCTTCGACAGGCCAAGCGAACCGGCATAGTCGGCCTCGGTCAGCTTGCGCTGCTGGATCTCGGTGCCGAAGGCCCCGTCGATGATCAGGATGCGCTTGGCCGCTTCGGCCAGGAATTGCTCGCGCGGGGTCATGCTGGATTCTCCGGACGCAGGCCGAGCAGGTGGCAGATCGCGTAGGACAGCTCGGCCCGGTTAAGGGTGTAGAAGTGGAAATTGCGCACGCCGCCCGCATAGAGCCGGCGACAGAATTCGGCCGCGACCGTGGCGGCGACAAGCTGGCGCGCGGCGGGCTTTTCATCCAGCCCTTCGAACAGCTGGCCCAGCCAGTCAGGCACGGCGGTGCCGGTCATCCCGCTCATCCGCTGGATCGCGGCAAAGTTGGATACGGGCATGATCCCCGGCACGATCTCGGCATCGATCCCGGCGGCCAGGCAGGCATCCTGGAAGCGGAAGAAGGTATCGGGCTCAAAGAAGAACTGGGTGATCGCCCGGGTGGCCCCGGCATCAAGCTTGCGCTTCAGATTGTCGAGATCAGCGGCCGGATTGGCGGCATCGGGATGCGTTTCGGGATAGGCGCTGACCGACAGCTCGAACGGGTGCAGCTCGCGCAGGCCGGCGACCAGTTCGACCGCATTGGCATAGCCCTGCGGGTGCGGGGTGAACTTGCTGGCACCGCCCGGCGGATCGCCGCGCAGGGCGACGATGTGGCGTACCCCGGCCTGCCAATAGGCGTCGGCCACTTCGGCGATCTCGTCCTTGGTTGCCTCGACGCAGGTCAGGTGCGCGGCGGCCGGGATGCCAGTTTCGCGCACGATCCGGGCAACGGTGTTGTGGGTGCGCTCACGCGTGGTGCCGCCGGCGCCATAGGTGACCGAGACGAAGCGGGGGCTGAGCGGGGCGAGCGTCAGCACCGAATCCCACAGCGTCTCCTCCATCTTCTCGGTCTTGGGCGGGAAGAATTCGAACGAGACGCCGATATCGCCGGGCAGACCGGCGAACAGCGGCGAGGCGTGGGCGCGGCGGGTTTCGCTAGCCTGGTTCATTGAGCAATGGCCTTGGTTGGTTTGGCGGCGGACGCCGGCGCACGGCGCGCAGTCCAGATCTTCACGGTGAGCGGTTGGCCGGGCAGGGCAACCGGCGGCGCGGGGGTGAACCCGGCATCGCTCAAAAGGCTGAGCATCTGCTCGTCGGTAAAGCCAAGGCGGGCGTGGGCATGGAGGCTGCGCAATTCCTCACGGTCATGCGCGGCAAAATCGACGATCGCCAGCACGCCGCCGGGGCGGGTGACGCGGGCGGCTTCGGCCAGCACCAGCTCGGGCGCCTGGGCATAGTGCAGCACCTGGTGGAACAGCACGGTATCAAAACTCTGCGCGGCAAAGGGCAGTTTCGCGAAATCGCCCTGGACCAGGTCAAAGGCACCGGCCGGCAAGTGCTGGAGCCGGGCACGGGCGATGCGGAGCATTTCGGGGCTGTTGTCGAGCCCCGTGACGTGCGCGGCGCGCGGGGCGAACAGCTGCGCCATCCGGCCCGTGCCCGTGCCGATATCGAGCAGGCTGCCGAGCGAGCCCGTGCCCAGCGCCGCACCCAGCGCGGCTTCGACCGGCCCGTCGGGGCTGTGCAGGCTGCGCAGCGTGTCCCATTCCTCGGCGTGGCGGGCGAAGTAGCTGGCGGCGCTCGATTCGCGCGCGGCGCGGATCGCGGCCAGGTGGCGCCGGTCTTCCGCGCAGCGTCCGGCAAAGGCAGCGTCACTCTCTTCGGCGACGGCCAGCAACCGGGCAGTGGCGGCCCCGAGCGGCGGAGCGCGGTCTTCCGCGATGGCGCTGCGCAGGAACACCCACGAGCCTTCCTTGCGCCTTTCGGCAAGGCCGGCATCGCAGAGAATCCGCACGTGGCGCGAAACGCGCGGCTGGCTTTGGCCGAGCACCTGTGCCAGTTCGCCGACAGCCAGTTCCATGTGCGCCAGCAGCCGCATGATCCGCAGCCGGGTCGGGTCCGCCAGAGCGCGCAGGGTGGGGTCGATCTTCATCTTGCCAGATCATATAAAGAAATCTTTATATGTTATCAACCGCGCATTTGCCGCGGGGCAGCGAAACTTTCTTGCGGTTGGCAGCGGGCCGGTGAATGCGTAGAAGGATCACGGGTTCGCCAGGCTTTGCCTCCCAGGCTGCAGCAGAGAGAGTGTCCATGAAGAAGATCGCATTCGCCGCCCTTGTTTCCGCCAGCTTCGCGCTTGCCGCCTGCGGCAGCTCTGACAGCGCCAACGAGGCGGCCTCGCCTGACAATGTTGAAATGCCGGCTGAAGAAGCCGTTGGCGGCGTCGATGCGGCGGCGACCCCGGCGGTTGATGCGGCGGCCACCGAAACCGGCACTGCCACCGATGCAGCCGCCAGCGATGCGGCGACGGCCGGTGCGACTGCCGCTCCGGCCGCCGGTGACGGTGCCCCGCCGCCCGCCAAGCAGTAAGCCCTTGCGGCTTGCCCCGATCCTGACCGTGCTTGCCGCGCTGGCCCTGGCCGGCTGCGGCAAAGCGGACAACGATGCTGGCCCCGGCGGGGTCAGCGTGGGTGAGGCCAAGGCGCTCGACGAGGCGGCGCAGATGCTGGATGCCCAGCGCCTGCCCGCCGAAGCGACCGCCGCGCCGGCGGTGCAGCCGAGCCAGCCCGCGCCCGCAAGCAAGTAATCAGTCGAACGAAACCTTGCCGCGCCCAGCCTTGACCGCGCCGCGGCGCTTCTTGCTGGCCAGCCGCTCGGTCTTGCCGACGCGGTTGAGCCGTGTCTTGGCGCGCTTTTCGGGCAGGTTCTGGGCTTCGGTCAGCAGCTCGGCCAGGCGTTCGCGGGCATCGGCGCGGTTGGCTTCCTGGGTGCGGAAGCGCCGCGCGGTCAGCACCAGTTCGCCCTTGGCGGTCATTCGCGATCCGGCGAGCTGCTTGAAGCGGTGGAACACCTCGGGCTCAAGCCGCAGGGCATAGACATCGAGCCGCAGCTGCACCGCGGTTGCCACCTTGTTGACGTTCTGCCCGCCCGGCCCGGCCGCGGCGATGAAGCTCTCGCTCACCAGCGCCAGCGCCCGGTCGATCAGGTCAGCCATCGCTGAACCCCAGCGCGGCGAAATCGGCTGGCAGCGGGGCCCTGGCATGGACCGGAGCCTTGCCTTCGCGTGGCACGGTCAGCTCTGCGGCGTGGAGCATGGTCCGCGGCGCACCGGGCACCGGGCCGGCGCCATAGACCGGATCGCCCAGCAGCGCGGCACCCAGGCCCGCCAGGGCATGGACGCGGATCTGGTGGGTGCGGCCGGTCTCGGGCCGGAACTCGACCAGGGTCAACCCGTCCCGCTCCGCCAGCTTGCGCCAGTGGGTGATCGATGGCTTGCCCTTCTTGGCCGGGATCATCCGCCAGCCCTTTTCGGCGCTGCTGATCTTGGTCAGCGCCAGCTCGATCGTGCCCGCTTCGCCTTCGACTGGCCCGGCGACCACGCCCAGATAGACCTTCTCCACCTGCCGCGCCTCGAAGGCGGCGTTGAAGCGCTTGAGCGACTTGGGGTTGCGCGCCAGCAGCAGGCAGCCGGAGGTATCTGTGTCGAGCCGGTGGACCGGTACGGGCGAGCGGGCAAAGCCCAGCCGCAGCTCGCTGGCGCGGTCTTCCAGGCAGGGGCCGCCCGCGCGCGGGCGCTCAATCGGCAGGCGGGCCGGCTTGTCGATCACCAGGGCTTCGCCGTCCTCGAACAGGACTGGAATCGGCGTCACGCGCCTACCTCCCAAACCCGCTCAGCCTGAGCTTGTCGAAGGCCCATCGCAATCGGCTCATGCCGCGCGGGTGCTTCGACAGGCTCAGCACGAGCGGGGTTGAGGGTCAAAATCGGATTCATGTCAGCGCCTTTGCAATGCGCCGCAGCGCTTCCGTCAATCGATCCTCGTCAGTTGCGAAGCTGATCCGGAAGCCAAAGTCCCCGCCAAAGGCCGAAGCGGCCACTACCGCTACGCCGTGCTCCAGCAAGTGCAGGCAGAGCGCCTGGTCATCGCCAAACCGCTCTTGCAGCGGCGCGGCATCGACCATGCAGTAGAACGCGCCCTCCGGCACCGGGGTTGACAGGCCCGGTAAGGCATTCTGCGCAGCAACGCAAAGGTCGCGGCGCGCGCGAAAGCGTTCGCGCCAGTCGGCCAGAAAGTCCTGCGGTCCCTCAAAGGCAGCAACGGCCGCCGCCTGGCTGAGCGAGGCGGGATTGCCCGAGGAATGTGATTGCAGCCGCGCCATCGCCTCGATCAGCCAGGCCGGGCCGGTCGCGACACCGATGCGCAGGCCGGTCATGGCATGGCTCTTCGACACGCCCGAGACGGTCAGCACCCGCTCCGCCAGGTCCGGGCAGGCCACCGCCAGGGTGGCGTGGTCACCGGGCGTGTAGCGCAGCGGGGCATAGATATCGTCGCTCATCACCAGCACCTGGGGATGGCGGGCGAGGACCGCGCCGAGCGCTGCTAGCTCCTCAGCCGAATAGACGGCACCGGTGGGATTGCCCGGACTGTTGAGCAGCAGCCAACGGGTTTGCGGCGTGATCGCAGCTTCGAGCTGCTCGGCGGTGATCCGGAAGCCGCCAGCCGCGGTGGTCTTGAGCGCCACCACCTCGGCCCCGGCAAAGCGGGCAATCTCTGGATAGCTGACCCACCACGGTGCGGGGATCAGCACTTCGTCGCCGGGGTTGAGGGTGGCGAGCAGCGCATGGAAGATCGCCTGCTTGCCTCCGGCGCTGACGATTACCTGCTCGGGCGTGGTCGACAACCCCAGGTCGCGCTGGAAATGCAGCGCGGCAGCGGCGCGGAGGCGCGCGGTGCCCGCGACCGGGGTGTACTTCGTATCCCCGGCATCGAGCGCGGCGCGCACCGCATTGGCCACGTGCGCTGGCATGGCAAAGTCCGGCTCGCCCACCGAAAGCGAGATGATGTCGCGGCCTTCGGCGCGCAGCGCGGCCGCGCGGTCGGTCATCGCCGTGGTCTGGGACGCGGCAATCCGGGCAAGTGCGGCGGAAATCACGGCAATAGCCGCGCCGGCAGCAGCCCGCGCACGGCATTGCCGATCAGGAACCCTTCTTTCAGGTCATCAAGCGTCAACTCGGCCTCCACCGCGCGGCCCGCCTCGATCAGCGAGCGGCGCAGCACGCCGGGCAGCAGGCCCAGGTGCGCGGGCGGGGTCAGCAACTGGCCGCCGCGCTCGACAAACAGGTTGGTGATGCAGCCTTCGGTCACCAGGCCATCGTCGCGCAGGAACAGGGCTTCGTCCGCCCCCGCATTGCGCGCGGCGCGCAGGCCTGCGTCATAGAATTCGCGGTCGCTGGTCTTGTGGCGCAGCCGCCAGTCGCCGCTGTCGACCGGCATGCGCAACACCGCGACCCGGACCGGCTCGGCAAAAGGTTCGGGCAGCGCGCTGATTTCCAGCGCATAGGCCCCGCTGCGCGCCGCGACCAAGCGGACCCGCGATGGCGCATCAGCCTCAAAGCACAGTGCCTGGATCGCGTTGCGCACCGCGTGGCGATCGAAGGCAAAGCCCAGTTCGGCCGCGCTGGCCTTGATCCGTTCGAGATGGAGTTCGAGCAGCGGGATGCCGCCCTCGGGCGTAAAGGCCATGGTCTCGATCAGGTCGAATCCGGCGGCCCCTGAACCCGAAGCGGAACTGCGCACGAAACCTCCCTTGACCAGGCTCTCCCGCCATTCGGGCAGAGCCTCGGAATCGGCGACGATTGCCGATCCCACCCCTAGTACGGCCGTCCCCTGGTTGTTCTCCACCGGGGTCAGCCGCAGGGTGCGGATTGCCACATTGAAGGCCGCATCGGAAGTCCCATCGGCCTTGGGCGCGTCGATCCGGCCAATCGCCCCGCAATAGGGCCCGCGCGGATCGCGCTCGACTGCGTTGATCAGCTCCATCGCCCGGATCTTGGGCGCACCGGTGATCGATCCGCAGGGGAACAGCGCAGCGATCATGTCGGCCGCACCCTTGCCGGGTTGCAGCCGGGCGCCCACCGTGGTGACCATCTGGTGGACGGTCGGATAGCTTTCGACCGCGAAGGGCCGGTCAACCCGCACGCTGCCAGCCTCGGCCACGCGGCTCAGGTCATTGCGCAGCAGGTCGACGATCATCAGGTTCTCGGCCCGGTCCTTGACCGAACTGGCCAGCTCCTCCGCCAGCGCCGCGTCCTGTGCCGCATCGCGGCCGCGGGGGCGGGTGCCCTTCATCGGCTTGACCATGGCCGCCCCGTCCTTTTCGGCAAAGAACAGCTCGGGCGAGAAGCTCAGCAGCCAGTGCGAACCGTCGAAGACCACGCCGCCATAGCCTGCGCCGGCCGCCGGGCGCAGCGCGGCATAGATCGCCAGCGGCTCACCGCGCCAGGTGCCGGTCAGCGGGAAGGTCAGGTTGGCCTGATAGATATCGCCCGCCGCGATCGCTTCCTGCAGCGCGGCGAAGACCTTGCTGTAAGCCCCGGCCGACCGTGCCGGATCAAGCGGCCCGATCCGCGCCGGGCCGGTGCCGCCCTGTTCGGCCAGCCAGGCCGGCACGGCTTCGGCGGCAATCTCGTCATAGCCGGCAAAGGCGCCGAACCAGACCAGCGGGCCATTGGCCCCGGTCCGCGCCGCCGCCAGCGGAGCCAGTCGCTCCTCCAGCGCCAGCCCCGCCTCATAGGCGATGTAACCCGCCAGATGATGGCCAGCGGCGCGCAGCACTTCGATCCGCTCAAGCGCCGGGGCAACCTCGTCCAGCTGCCGCGCCACGACCAGCTCGAGCGGATCGCGATAGAGCCGCGCCGGGCTGGCGCCCGCGAGCCGGGCATCATCAAGCAGGATAAATGGGGCAGTCATGCGCGCTGGCTTCTAGCGAGGAGCGCGCGTCCATGCAAAAACGCTCTCGCCGCGGGCCGTATCGGGCTCTATCTGAATCGAGTCGCATTTTCAGGAGCATGACATGAGCGAGATCTTCCTCGGCCTTGGGAGCAATGGTGAGCGCCAGGTGCTGCGGCTGGGCCGTGCCAACCGCAACGGGCTGATCGCCGAGGCAACCGGTACCGGCAAGACGGTCACGCTCCAGACCATTGCCGAGCAATTCTCCGCCGCCGGGGTCCCGGTGTTCATGGCCGACGTGAAGGGTGATCTGGCGGGCATTTCGATGGCTGGCAGCCACGATTTCAAGCACGCCGACAAGCTGGAAAGCCGCGCTGCCGAACTGGGCATCACCGACTATGCCTACAAGGATAACCCGGCGGTGTTCTGGGACCTTTACGGCGAACAGGGCCACCCGATCCGCACCACCATTTCCGAAATGGGGCCGCTGCTGCTGAGCCGGCTGATGGGCCTCAACGAGACGCAGGAAGGCGTGCTGACCGTTGCCTTCAAGTGGGCCGATGACAACGGCCTGCTGCTGCTCGACATGGATGACCTGCAGCAGACCCTGATCGCCTGCGCCGAGAACGCCAGCGCGCTGGCGACGACCTATGGCAATATCTCGAAGGCTTCGGTCGGCACGATCCAGCGGCAGCTGCTGTCCTTCGAAAGCCAGGGTGCCGACAAGTTCTTTGGCGAGCCGGCCTTTGAGATCAACGATTTCATCCGCGTCGATGAGAACGGCAAGGGCGTGATCAACGTGCTGGCCGCCGACAAGCTGATGCAGAACCCCAAGCTTTACGCCACCTTCCTGCTCTATCTGCTGTCCGAACTGTTCGAGGCCCTGCCCGAAGTGGGTGATCCCGAAAAGCCGACACTCGTGTTCTTCTTCGACGAAGCCCACCTGCTGTTCGAGGACGCGCCGCAAGCGCTGTTCGAGAAGATCGAGCAGGTTGTCCGCCTGATCCGCTCGAAGGGCGTGGGCGTCTATTTCATCACCCAGAACCCGATCGACATTCCGGAAAAGATCGCCGGGCAGCTGGGCAACCGGGTCCAGCATGCGCTGCGCGCCTTCACCCCGCGCGACCAGAAGGCGATCAAGGCCGCGGCCGAGACCTTCCGCATCAACCCCGACCTCGACGTCGACACCGCGATCACCGAGTTGAAGGTCGGCGTGGCGCTGGTTTCGACCCTCGACGATGACGGCGCGCAGACGATTGTCCAGCGCACGCTGATCGCGCCGCCGCGCTCGCGCCTTGGCCCGGTCACGCCCAAGGAGCGCGCGATCATCCAGTCGATCAGTCCCTATGACGGCAAGTACGACACCCTGGTCGACCGCGAGAGCGCCGAGGAAGTGCTGCTGCAGAAGTCGGCCGATGCCGCCCAGGCGGCGCAAGTGGTCGAAGAGCAGGGCGAGGAAGCCCAGCGCGCCCAGCCGCGCAAGACCACCTCGATGTGGGAAAAGGCCGGCAAGGCGGCCTTTGGTGCAGCGGCGAGTTCGGCCGGGACGATGATCGCGCGGCAGATGACCGGGCGCAAATCGGGCGGTTCGCCGGTTGCCTCGGCGGCCTCGGCAGCAGCGGGTGCGATCGGCACGGCACTGGGCGGGGCCATGCTCGGCCGGTTCGCGCGCGGGCTGCTCGGCGGGTTGTTGCGCTGACCGTCCGTCGATTCCCGTAATCCTCCGGTCGAAGACCGCACCCGTCGCAGGCGGGGCTCGCGCAGGCACGCGACTGCAAATCAATTCGGATGGGGAACCGATGTACTGGAAGCTTACCGCCGCGGCCGTTTTGGCCCTTTCAACCAGCGCGCCTGCCTTGGCTCAGGCAGCAGAGGCGCCGACCCCTGCCGTGCCGGTCCCGGCCGGCAAGCTGACCGGGCAGGTCCAGCCGCAGGCCTATCGGCT
>VFQM010000362.1_pt1 | contig 52363 bp, 46 predicted proteins | sample 3512391 | NCBI WGS metagenome assembly VFQM01 (sample SAMN10412369, study PRJNA504923) | tailings metagenome | isolation source: Replicate 1 from Balatoc abandoned mine | place: Philippines | reverse complement strand
GTCTATTTGCATGGGTATTATTATGTTGGTGGCCGACCAAATGATGGTTGACAGGCATAACCCGCTCGCAGAGAGAATTTACAGAATCAATTCTATCCCTTATTACAGAGAGGAGGGAAATTTGCCGGGTAATGAAGCAGCTACTACAACGCTACCTCTAAAGGAAGAACTACTCACCAAATATACAGGAGTAGAAAAAGCTGTGCGACTGATGCGTGGTTTTGGTAATAGCTGGATGGAGTTAGAGCCCGGACATGACATTAATGTACCGGTAAGTGGTTTCTTTGCTGACCCTGAGGTATTAGAAGTTTTTAGTCATGAACTTTTATACGGAGATCCTGCAAGTGCTTTGATTGAACCATACTCCGTGGTATTAACAAAAGAAGCTGCCGAAAAATTATTTAAAGTTGAAAACCCCGTAGGTGAATCCTTAAAGGTTGGCGATTTAGGAACGTATAAAGTAACAGGTGTCATCAAAAAAACAGAAAACAGATCTCACATTGTGGCTGAAGCTTTTGCCAGTATGTCTACCGTTAAAAGTTTGCAGGCAGCTGAAGTATTGGGTGGTGATCTGGATAACTGGAATAACTATACCATGGGATGGGTATATGTGGTATTGGAAGAAGGAAAAAGCATTGAAGCCATTACGCCTCATCTGACTAAAATTAATCAAGATCATTATGGTGATCTTCCACCTGACACAGGTGTTGAGGTAAAATATGTTGCACAGAATTTACTAGATATCCTGCCAGGCAGAATGATCAATAATCCTATTGGTCCTTTCATGCCCTGGTTCCTGATTTACTTCCTGTCTGGCATTGCCGGCATAGTATTGATCACTTCATGTTTTAATTTCACCAACTTGTCTATTGCACGTTCATTAACACGTGCCAGAGAGATTGGTGTTAGAAAAGTGACAGGCGCTATGCGTTGGCAATTGTTTGTACAGTTCATCAGTGAGTCTGTTGTGATTGCCTTATTTGCTTTGGTATTTGCAATTGTCTTTATCTATGCCTTGCGTCCTTTCATTGAGGATCTTGCCTTTGCACGATTCCTGAAATGGAATTTATCAGCAAACTATATCGTGTATGGAATTTTTCTGGTGCTGGCTGTTGTAGTAGGTATTGTTGCTGGTTTGTTCCCGGCTGTAGTCTTATCTGGTTTTCAACCAATAAAAGTGTTAAAGAACCTGAATAGCACTAAGCTAATGTCCAGGGTAGGATTGAGAAAAGCCTTACTCGTTGTTCAGTTTTCACTTTCCATGATCTTTATATTGACTGTAATTGTACTTTATAATCAGCTGAATTTATTTCTGCATAACGATAATGGATTTACTACTTCTAACAAATTGGTTGTACCGGCTAACAGCACCTCATTAACAATACTTAAAACGGAATTAGAGAAGGAGAGTAATATTAAAAGTGTATCAGCTGTTTCGCATGTTCCACTTACCGGAATTGGCTACGGAGAAGATGTGAAGCTTTCAATGGAGGAAGAGGAGTGGCGTAATATTAATTACTTCGCTGTGGATGAAGACTACCTGGATAATATGGAGTTAAACCTGGTAGCAGGTAAATTCTATTCTGCTGAAATGGGTGAGTCTAACGCTAATTTTATTGTGCTCAATGAAGAAGCTGTAAGGGCTTATCAATTAGGTACGCCACTGGAGGCTATTGGTAAAACCATTATTTTCAGAAGAGATTCAGTCGAACTTCAAATTGTAGGTGTGGTGAGCGATTACTTCTACGAAATTTTTGGCGACAGAATTAGGCCCATGGCTTTGCTTTACAGTCCGGAAGAATTCAAGCAATTGCAGGTTGTTTACGCAGGAGATTTTAAACAAGCTGCTGCTACTGTCGAAAAAGTTTGGTCAGGCATTAATCCGGGGATCAAAGCAGATGTCAGAGATTTTGAAGCTGAGTTAGGCGAGCTTTTTCAAATCATCTTCGGCACATTGCTACGCGTATTGAGTTTTATTGCCTTCCTGGCCATTGTTATATCCTGTCTCGGTTTATTGGGTATGGCAACCTATACCATAGAAACGAAGAAGAAAGAAATTGCTATCCGTAAGATATTGGGCACCAGCGACAGGTCGCTTGTTTTTAACTTGTCTAAAGGCTATTTGATTATTTTGTTATTAGCAATACTTATTTCAGTGCCAGCTGCCTACTTCATTAATAATTTTTGGTTGCAGAACCTGGCTTATCATGTTAATGTCGATTTCTTAACGATTTCGATCGGGGTCCTTGTGTTGATTTTCTTTGGCCTGTTTACGGTTGGTTCGCAAACGATACAAGCGATAAGAATTAATCCTGTTGAAAATTTAAAAAATGATTAAATAGAGGGACTCCAATCTTTGACTTCACCTGAAATCCGTCAGACCGCTGCATACATTAGTATTCAGCGGTCTGACGGATTAGTTGCGTTAATAAACTTTGAAATTTTGTTTTAATGATATCTATATGAAGTAGCAGAAATTATATACTTAATAAGCAACCTTTATCACCATTCAACCGTCTGACTATCACCAACCATACATTTATGTTAACCAATTATTTCAAAATCGCTATTCGGAATATTAAAAAGCACAAATTTTATGCGGCTATTAATATTTCCGGACTCGTTATTGGCATAGCCTGTTGCCTGCTGATTTTTGTCTACGTTAAAGACGAGCTCAGCTACGACCGCTTTCATAAAAATGTAGAAAACATGTACCGAATCGGATTGCATGGAAAAATTGCGGGTCAGGAAATTTACACCACTAACTCATGTTTACCATTGGGGCCCACCATGCAGGATGAAATTCCTGGTGTTGAATCGATGACACGTTTAAACCCCTTTGGCAGAAACAGAGGTGTTGTATTCAAATACGAAGAGAAAATTTTCTCTGAGTTCAATATTCACTATGCTGATTCTAATTTCTTTGAATTCTTCAGTTTTGAATTAGTGGCCGGAGATAAAAGCACTGCTTTAAAAGAACCTAATTCTGTCGTGATCACAGAGGCACTTGCGAATAAATATTTTGACAATGAGCCTCTGGGTAAAATGCTTGTAATCGGGAATGGTAACAAGACCTTCAAAGTAACAGGTATTGTAAAAGAAGCACCGGGTAATTCGCATCTCAAATTTTCGGCTTTACTTTCTTTTTCTACTATTCTTGATGATCCCAATGAAATTTATGCAGGGTGGACTGGCAATTCTTTACAGACTTATGTAACCCTTAACGCACAGACAAAGCTGGAAGACGTTAATGCTAAACTGGAAGACGTTGTTGCAAAGTATGTGGGTGTGGAACTGGAGCAAGGACTTGGTATTAATTTCGATGAATTTAAAAAGCAAGGTGGTATTTACAGTTATGTTGCTTACCCTATTGTTGATTCTCACTTGCGCAATAAATTTCCTGACGACCTGGAACCAACAAGCGATATTCGTTATGTGTATATATTTTCCGGTATAGGTATTTTCATTTTGTTGCTGGCCTGTATCAATTTCATGAATCTTTCTACAGCACAATCTGCAGGTCGTGCCAAAGAAGTAGGTTTACGAAAAACTCTCGGTTCGCAACGCGGGCAAATGATGTGGCAATTCTTGTCTGAATCGTTAGTGTATAGTTTAATAGCCGTGATTATTTCAGTGCTCGTTTGCTATGCAGCGCTACCGTATTTCAATTTACTTTCAGGTAAACAATTAAGTCTTGAGGCTTTGCAAGATCCTATGTTTTTTGTTTCAGCAGCGGGGCTTGTGGTGCTGGTGGGTTTCCTGGCGGGTAGTTATCCAGCCATTTACCTGACTTCGTTTAATGTAGCCGAAGTACTGAAAGGCAAGGTGCGCGGAGGTATGAAAACCAAAGGTGTTCGCAGTTCCTTAGTTGTATTTCAGTTTGCAGTATCTATCTTTTTAATTATCGCCACCATGGTGGTGTATTTGCAAATTGACCACATGCAAAACAAAAACATGGGTCTCGACCAGCATAATGTTTTTGTATTAAAGAATGTAAACCGATTAACTACACAACGTCTTGCGTTTAAGAACTCTATTCTTGAACAAAGCGGAGTAGTGGGTGCTTCTTATGCCAGCAATACTTTTCCGGGGGCTAATAACATAAATGTGTTTCGTGCCAAGGGAGTTGAAGTCGATCACTTGCTAATGAAATACTATGCAGACTGGGATCAGGAAGATGTGATGAAATTTACCATGAAAGAAGGCAGGTTCTTGTCGAAAGATTTTGCTTCAGATTCTATGGCTTGTGTAATTAACGAGGCCGCTATGCGTGAATTTGGCTGGACAGAAGGGGAGTGCAAAGAAATTATCGATTTTAATTTTGAGACACCACAAACCATTAAAGTTGTTGGAGTAGTAGAAGACTTTAATTTTGAATCCCTCAAGAAGCAAGTAATGCCAGTGTTGATCCGACTAACCGATCAATCCTCTAACCTTTATATACGTTATAGTGGATCACCTAAGGACATTATTACTTCTGTAGAATCTAGCTGGAAGCAATATGCACCAGGCGATCCTTTCGAATATGTTTTTCTTGATGAGAACTTCGATACCTTGTTCAGAGAAGAACAACGCTTGCGTGATATCTTCACCGTATTCTCTTCGCTTGCTATAGCCATTGCCTGTCTGGGTTTATTTGCACTGGCAGCTTTTACTACCGAACAGCGCACCAAAGAAATTGGTATCAGAAAAGCACTTGGTGCCTCCGTTACAAACCTTTCTTTATTATTATCAAAGGAATTTGTGATTCTGGTGCTCATAGCCCTTATTCCGGCTATCGGGTTGGGTTGGTATTTAGCAAACTGGTGGTTAGCCGATTTTCCCTACAGAATTGAGCTTAGCCCCCTTATTTTCATAGGCAGTGCCATTATTTCTATTCTAATTGCATGGCTTACTGTGAGTTACCAGTCCATTAAAGCAGCTTCAGCGAAACCTGTTGATTCCCTGCGATATGAATAGAGTTGCCCAATGTTAAGTTTATGTTACCACACTTACTATTTACATAACATTGCATACATTGAGAATTCATTTGCCACTTGTTATGGAGAAAAGTAAAGTAAACAAAAAGAAAATTGCCTCAGACTTATCAACAGCTTTTACCACAGCCGTAGCTTCAGTAGAAGGAGCACGTGCTGGTAGAAAACTGAAAAAATTAGTTGCTAAAAGTGCTAAGAAGATTGCGGGAAGAATAGTTGACCAAATCAAACGTGATCTAAAAAAAGCAGAAGCTGCTTCAAAGTCTATCAATAAAATTGAAGGTGCTTTGAAAGGCAAGAAAAAAAAGAAGGAAAAAACTGAAAAGGCTCCAAAATAGGAGCCTTTTTATTTATGGTCTCAATTTATTTCTTTTAACACATTGTTATTACCCCTGTGATAATGTTTGTTTTGCCTTGAATCCGTCTGACCGATTCTTACTTCCACCTTCAGCAGTCTGACCGATTGTCTCGTTTCCCTAATAAAACAAAATTGGTTTTGAAATCAGGTATATCCAATGTGATTGGCAGATTCTATTTTGTTGCAAATTTCTTTTTGAAAGCTTCATACATGGTGGTTACCATCAGCAACATGAGCATATTGTAAAATAAATCGTCAAAAGGAATAGTGCCCATACGAATGTTCAGGTTCTCGGCATTATTATACCAAACTACTTCTTCATCAATAAACGACCCTGTTAATATTCCATTAACCAGAAAGAAGGGTATTTGTACGAAGATATAAGCAAAGTAAAATTTTCCCAGGTATTCAGTCTTCCACCAATACAAATGCATGAGTAGAAAAATGGCAAGGCTTATAAAAGTAACTGATGTATACCAGCGATGTATATTCAATAAACCAACCACGAACAGGAAGATGATCAATACCCAGGTGATTTGTGTGCTATAAGGTTTTAAATAATCCTTCTTCGACAGGTGTTGAGAAGAGAAGTAAATAAAAATACAGGCATAGGGAATAAAGATGAAGAACAATACTTCCTCTAAAGGAAGACTGCCCAGGTAAATGCCAGTGAGATAACGACTATTAAATCCCCAAATCCCCATTTGGGTAAAAATTTCATCCCACACAATGAAAATAAATGCGGTGAGGATAAGGGCCGGGAAAAGATATTTCCACTCCTTGGAGAAATTTGCTTTAGGATAGAAACTAAAGAGGAATGGAAATGAGATTGATCCTATATCCAGTGCAAGGTATAAATAACGTTCGTTCAAGACAGTTGTATCTATTGGGTTGACTGACGATCTTTTTTTAACTCAAGGTGATTAACATCATACTTCTTTGGTGCAATTAAAAAACCAAAGGCTTCGCAGCCCTCTTTAGTATGTTTCGCGTGATGTATGTAGTGGGCATGAATCATTCTGTTTAAATAACTGCTGCGCTTCTTCGGTCTCCATTTGATGCGCTGGTGTACAATAACATCGTGGAAGATTAAATAGAAAAGCCCGTAGCAAAGTATTCCTACGGCAACTGAAAAAAGATAAGGGCTTTTATAAACAGTGGTCGAAATAATAAACAAGGCTATTGAAGGTATACTGAATACAACGGCAAACCAGTCGTTCTTCTCCACTACATGGTCGTGTACCGTGTGATGAGATTTATGCCAGGTCCATAAAAAGCCGTGCATTACGTATTTATGGGTAAACCAGGCCACAAACTCCCAAAACAGAAAAGTACCAACAGCAATGAGTATACAAAGACTAATCGTTATCCAATCCATGTTATTTACCTTTTACTTTATCTGAAAAATATTTCTCCAGCACCTCGTAGCGGTGATCAAAAATAGCATTTACCGTACGGCCTACAAAGAGAAGATTTGCCAAACGCCCCAATAGCCCCAAAGGAATGCCATAATTAACTTCATCGACCATTTCCACGCCTCCGGGTACTGCTTTGAAATGGTGTTGGTGATGCCATAAGGCGTAGGGCCCAAAGCGCTGTTCGTCAACAAAATAATGAGGCTCCTGCACGTGTGTAATTTCAGTTACCCAATGCATAGGTATATAAGGCAGTCCGTAAACTTTATAGCGAATGAGTTGCCCCGGATACATTTTTTCGCCTCCGGATTTGTATAAAATATTGAAGCCCATGTGCTTGGGCGTAATCTTCTCCAGGTTATTAGGTGTAGAAAAAAATTCCCAGGCTTCCTGAAGGCTGATGGGCAAAAACTGTGTGCGTTGTAAGGTGTAAATTTTCATTGCACCTATAACAGCTAAAAACCGTAATTGTTCACACTCAGGGCTATCTTCTTCTTTTTGGCCTGGCTTTACCCTGGCCGCCACTGCTCATAAACACGCCTACAGAAAACTCCAATCCTGTTAAGTCCATCTTGGCATCTTCATAGTTAAAATCTTTCGTTTCGAGTGTAGCATTTCCCCCCGTGTAAGAACCTTGCATGGCAAAACCTGCAGCTCCTGCCAGATAATTAGTTTCTAACGATATGCCTATCTGTTTTGTGATGTTGATTGTTAATTCTGCGCCTGCCATCCAGCCATAACCCGGTTGACTTTTAAAGCTTGCATCGGCATTGGCCACCTGCCAGTTTTCAGCAGTGCGAATGGCCCTGTCTAAATGCCCATAGTTAATTTTATTTGCAAAGGGTAAAAAGGCAAATCCACCACCCTTTATTTCAAAAGATGCAGCATTTCCCCGGAGTGCAATAACCAGCTGCGCAGGAACAAAAAGTGTGAAGTTAGGACCCACAATAGGTTCTTTGGTGGTAAGGGGTATATCCTTCACCATCAGGCCTGACATGCGGTAAAGCGAAGCGCCAGTTTCAATGGAAACATAATTGTTAAAATTAACACCAACACCTCTTAGTGAGAAGGGACTAATGGGCGTGGAGAAATATCCATTTTTTGGAATGAAGTAGGAAAAGGAAAGGCCAAAATCCTGTGCCTGCGTAATGCTGCACAAACATACAAGAATGAATAGTGAATAAATTTTCTTCATGATATTGTTATGCGTGTAGGCTAACGTTTATTAAAATCTGAAAAGAGTTTTTGCTGATAGGCTTTTCCCAATTCCTTTTCAGCTTCACTTACGTTTTCAGCCTTTACAAATACTTTTGCTGTATTATCGTAAACCATGATTTTATTTTCGGGTAGTACAAAACCAAAACCATTGTTGAAGAAAAACGCAGCATGGGGCTTTAAGGTATGTGCAAAAAGATTTTTACTGAAAATAAATTCAGCTGATTCAGCTCCAAGTTGTGCCAATAAAGTATTGGCAATGTCTGTCTGACTACCCACCGTATGAATCACTGAATCACTTTTAACAGCACCACCTAAAAATAGCAGCGGAATCCGAAATCTTCTGGAAGATTGTATATCCTGGTTATCGGGGAGGCGATGTCCATGATCTGCAGTAAGAATGACCAAGGTATTATTCCAGTCATCGCGTGTTTTGAGTTTATCAATAAAGGCACCAAGGCAACTGTCAGTGTAATGGCATGAATTAAAGAAGCGATGCTCAAGAGTGTTATCAGTAAACTTAGACTTTGAAGGAACATCGAATGGTTCGTGACTGCTTTGTGTTAACCATACTTTAAAATAAGGAGCCTGGGCTGTATCCAGCTCTTCCAGTGCACGCAAACCAACATAACCATCATGCACACCCCATTTTGAATTATTTAAATCATCATCAAAATCTTCATCTTCTGTCAGGGCATCAAAACCAGAAGCTGTTAGGTAAGACCTGAAGTTGGCAAAGTCAGCATCACCACCATAAATAAATGATGTTTTGTAGCCAAGCGCTTCCATTTTTTTATTCAACGAAGGTAAGTGCTGCGTTTTACCTGGAAACTTAATGATGGATGAGTTAGGTTGAGCAGGATAAGCACTTAGCACACTGCTTAATCCTTTATCGGTGCGGTCGCCACTCGCATAAAAGTTATCAAAGAGTATCCCTTCTTTGCTCAAGGCGTTGAAGCGTGGTGTAACATCAGGCACACCACCCAATACTTCTATTACTGAGGCTGTATAACTTTCTATGATGATCAGGATTACGTTAGGTTTGGGAGTATTTAAAATACGGTAGGTAGAATCGCTTGCAGGATAAAGTTCCTGAAAATATTTTTCAGTTAGTTGTTGATCAAAACAGGTTTCCGGATACACCACTCGTGAACTGCTGCTGAGGCTTCTGAAAAAATTCCAGACAACATTAATGGCCGCATGATTAGCATACATTTTTGTGGTGTGAAAATAGACAAAGCCTGTATTCATCGTGGCCACCGTAAAACTACCCCTGATACAGATAACCATTGAAGCACTGAGGAGTAAAAAGACAAAGGCGGATTTTTTTGGTGCAACTTCCAGCTTCCAAACCGAAGGGGCAATCCATTTGAGATACAGCCTTACAAAAACAAAAGCCAGGGCAGCACCAATAAGCAATACTTTAATAGCTACCCATAGATCTATGCTACCTGCTGCGCCTGAACCCATATAAAACAGTGGTGTGTTATTCATGCGGAAACCCCAATGTCTGTAAAGTTCAAGATCGACAATCACAACTATGATTTGTAAAAAAAGTGCCAGCATGATCAGACTAAAAAGCGAGTAGTAAATCCAGCGGCCTTTGGCAAGTGTTGATGCCGTTAACAAAAGACCTGCTAATAACATTACATAGCCTGTCATGCTCAAATCCATGGGTGTGCCATAGACAAGTGATAGCAGCATTTCAGAGAAAGTGAGCTGACTACTGAAATCGTAGTTATAGGCGAGAAAACTGATGCGGATTACGGACATAAACAGCATCCAGTAGAGCATCAGTTTAGCAAAGATCCAGAGACGAGCGCGCATAGCTTGGTTAAAGCGCAAAGATACTGTTTTATGAGATTATCCCCGCAGCGCCCACAGCGACTTTGATACTACTTAGATTGCTTCGTCACCCACCACACAGCCCACGCTTCGTTCCTCGCAAAGACGTAATTTTATGGGCATCAGCATATCAACGAATCAGCACATCAGCATATTACCACATCACCGAATCACCACATCAAAATCCTTACCGAATAAATCATTCTTAGGTCAGTTAAGTAATCCATAGATAACTTTCTAAAAAATATCCTTAACATTACAGTCTAAGCTTAAAAACCTATGCGCAATTATATGTATGTGTTCATACTCGCGATGCTTTCATTCGCGTGTTCCAATCAGGAAACGGCAGATCTAGTCGTTACAGGCGGCACCATTTACACTGCCGATGCCAATAACAGCACCGTTGATGCGGTTGCTGTAAAAGGCAATAAAATACTTGCAGTCGGATCAGCTGCTGACATTGAAAAATATATTGGCGAAAAGACAGAGGTAATAAACCTGGAGGGCAAGATTATGACCCCTGGTTTTATTGAAGGCCATGGTCATATTATGGGGGTAGGTTACAACGAACTTAACCTCGACCTGATGAATGTAAAAAGCTACGAAGAAATGGTTGAAAAGGTGAAAGAGGCTGTGGCCAAAGCACAACCAGGTCAGTGGATTTTAGGAAGAGGCTGGCACCAGGATAAGTGGGATGTAAAACCAGATAAGATGGTGAAAGGATTTCAAACTCATCAATTGCTGAGCGAGGCTTCTCCCAATAATCCCGTGTTTCTTCGTCATGCCAGCGGTCATGCGGCAATTGCCAATGCCAAGGCTATGGAGTTAGCAGGGGTTAATCAATTATCTAAAGAAGCCTTAAGTCAGAATTCGGAAGATGGTGGTGAAATCATTAAAGATGAGTTGGGTAATCCAACCGGTATTTTCAATGAGAGAGCTATGACGCTTATTGCTTCCAAAATTCCGGAGAATACAGCAGAAACCGATAGACAAGCCCTGGAGCTGGCCATTAAAGCTTGCTGGCGCAATGGTATCACCAGCTTTCATGATGCAGGTGCCAGTCGTGATAACATTGCCTTATTCCAAAGTTTTCAGCAGGATGGGAAATTAGGCGTACGCCTTTACCCTATGTTAACTGGTTGGGATCTTGACTATGTATACGAACTTTTTGAGAAAGGCCCGATTGTAGACAGCACCTACTTTTTAAATGTGCGTTCGGTTAAATTGAATTGCGATGGTGCTTTAGGATCGCGCGGTGCCTGGTTATTAGAACCCTATACTGATCGTCCTGATTTCTCCGGTATGGCTACCTACTCTATGGACACTGTGTTAAAAGTTTCGCGCAAAGCATTAGCAGCAGGTTTTCAGGTGTGTGCACATGCTATTGGCGACAGAGCCAATCAGGAAATTCTCAATCGTTATGAACAAGCCTTCACAGAAAATCCGGATAAGGCAACAAACCACCGTTTTAGAATTGAGCATGCTCAGCATTTGCATCCCAATGATATTGGTCGCTTTGCTAAGTTAGGTGTAATACCGGCCATGCAGGCTATACACATGAGCAGCGACAGACCCTGGGCTATTGACAGGCTGGGAGAGAAGCGCATTAAAGAAGGTGCTTATATGTGGCAATCTTTATTGAAGTCGGGCGCAGTCATTGTCAATGGAACTGATGCTCCGGTAGAACCTTTAACACCTATTCCTTCTTTTTACGCTTCTGTAAGTCGCATGACTTTGAAAGGAGAGCCTGCTGGTGGTTATGAGCCCGAAGAAAAAATGACAAGAGATCAGGCCTTACGCTCGTACACTATCGATGCAGCTTACGGAGAATTTGCTGAAAAAGTAAAAGGCTCTATTGAAGTTGGTAAGCTTGCTGACTTCACAGTGTTTACCAAAGACATTATGAAGGTGAGTGAAAAAGAAATCCTGGAAGCAGAAGTAGCGATGACTGTGGTTGATGGGAAGGTGGTTTATAGGAAAGAGTGATTTTAGATTTACGATTTACGATTTACGATTTACGAATTTTGAATTTTGAATTTTGAATTATATCGTCAGTTACTGTAAACTTGTAGCTAGCAACTTGAGGCTAGCAGCCAGCAGTTATGATTTCGGTACATACTGATTAGCTTTTTCGTTTTTAGCTGCGAGTCTTACTGTTTCTTCTATTCGTTTGTTGCGTGTTTCTGGTTTTTTGGCGTTGTATATCCAGTCTAAAATACCACGCCTGGAGGAAGGTGCGAATTGCTGCCAGTTAGCATAGGCCTTAGGATTTTTATCAAATAAAGCCTGTAGTTCATCCGGTAGAATGAGTTCATCGACTTTATCCAGGGCCTCCCATGTGCCATTCTGCTTAGCAATGGCTATGGCTGCATAACCGGCTTCGGTCATTTGCTTCTGCGCAATCAGCTTTTCTACTTTAAGCTTATTTACTTTACTCCAATTGCTTTTAGGATTCCGTTTGGCAAAGAATTGGTAGTAACTTTCTTCATCTCGTTTATTGGGCTTGCTGTCGATCCAGCCAAAGCAGAGTGCCTCGTCTACTGCCTCGGGGTAGTAGACGCTTTTAGTAGCACTGCTTTTTTTATAAATGATGAGCCAGACCGATTTCTTGGTCAGGTGATTTTTGCTTAACCAATCCCGCCAGGCTTTTTGATTCTTAGCATAGAATGCAGGGATACCATTATAGTATTCCATGTGCAATATTTTATTGCTTAATCAGGTAGTGATTTATAGTGCCTCGAATTTCTTTTTTAGTGAGGCTGGCAGTTTGTAAAAATCTTTGAAAGTAATAACAATAACACTCTTGCTTGTTTCACTATAAGCAAGCGCATCTATTCCTTTCAATACCCTCAATTCCTGAATGGTATTTGGGTCAATTATTTCAAGGCTTAATTCTTCCTTTTTTTCATTATCGAAAACAAGGGTTTTGTCATCTACCTTTAAAACATAAGCAGGCTTTTCAGCACTGCTGGTATATGTTTTTACGCGATCATAAATTCTATCTACTTCATCTTGGGCAAAGCTCACAACAGGACTTACCAAAATCAATAGCGCAAATAAGAATAAGGTCTTTTTCATGTTTGTTTAATTTATAAGTTGAGTATCAATAGCACGACTGGTGATCTAATGTAGCTAAATTTTTCTTATAAAATACAAGCGCTTTCAATTTACCCCAACTTACAAGCCATACTGATGATGCGCTTAAGATCATTTAAGCTGGGTTAAGGATTTATGAGATTTGTTAGATGGTGTTTAGCCTTTATTAAAGTGATTATTCCACTGGTGATTAGCACTTAGTCAGGCTTCTCGTGATCTTAAGTTCAGCACCATCACGCAACACCAAAAAACAACCTCAGTTTCTGGCGTTTATGGTGTTGCGCTAATCTCACTGTACTACGACAACAAAGCAAAAGAGAAGCTTGCAAGCGCTGTCAGTCAGGCTAATTTGATTGTGGTGTACAACAGCTTATTTATGAGAGTGTAGCCCAAGGGTGTTACCTTCACTATCAATAAAAATCGACACATAACCGAATTCACCAATGTGCATTTTAGGTTGAATTATTTTTCCACCTGCTTGCACTATTCTACTCTCTTCTGTAACACAGTCTTCCGTTTCAAAGTATACTACCGTATTGTTTGCACCCGTCTGCATGTCCTTCTTTTCTACCAGTGCTCCTGAGATATTTGAATTTTCCGGACTAAATGGAAATAAGGCCTGTTTCCCCCATGCAATAGGCAGATCAACAAGTTTAACATTAAAAACTTTTTCATAGAAGTTTTTTGCTCTTTCAAAGTTGGATACGTGAATATCGAACCAACCTACAGGATTTGATTTTTTCATAACGCTAAATGCTTAAAGTTTTATTGCATAATTGCGATACAAACCTGCGAAAGCCAGCAACATAAAAATTGTAAAAATGGGACTGGTTTATTTTTTTGTTACTGACTCACGTCCTTTCTAAATCCGCCTGAGTTCTGCTTACTAAGGCTTTCAGTGCTTTGGCAGCTGGATCATTTTATAAAATCCCTGAAGTTTTTGAAACTACTGTTTTTCAAAAGGTTTTTCAAAATTTTTTCGTTCGAAAACGAGAGACATCTTTAAGTTATCTCCATAGAATTCTTTAGGTGTTATGCCTGTAAATTCCTTGAAATCTTTGTTGAAGTGAGCCTGGTCAAAATAATTGTTTTCATAAGCCAGGTCAGTAAGACTGCTAACTTCTTGTGTTAAAAGTTTTTTCAGTGTTGCTTGCAATCGTATAGTCTTGGCAAGCTGCTTTGGGCTTAAACCTATTGCCGTTGAAAATTTGCGCGTTAATAATCTCCTATTTACTTTAATTTGTGAGGAATGCTCATTTACCGAAAACTGGCCTTTTGTAGCAAGTATGGTTTCAATGGTTGATTTAATTATTTTATCAATATTTTTTTTATTTTTTAACCTACTTTGTAGGAACGCTTCAATAAGTTTTATTCTTTTAGCAGTATTTTTTGCCTGTAGAATATTTTCTCCAATTTCTTCTCCTTCTTTACCATACAAATCTTTTAACGGAACAGCTGTATTTTCCATTTCCTTGATTGGAATAGTTGTAAAAGGTAAAAAGCCATTTGGATGGAACCTGACTACAAAAGAACCTGTAATGCCTAGTGGTTCAACAATATAAGGTCGTGTCAACTGACCTATTAGAAAGCATTTAGGTAAGGTTATACTTTTTCCTTTTTGAGGGTGATGTTTATAAGTATCGCCATAATGAAAAATTAGTTTCATTGTGCCATCTGGAACGATTGTGTTCTTTATTGGTGTGTTTTCTTTGGCGCTTTCTAAATTCCAATAACAATCAACAAAATCCGCCAACTCAATACTTGGCTTAAATATTTCCGGTTTCATGCATGGGTTACTATGATCTGAAGATCTTTTTTAGAATTTACGCTTACCTATGATTAGCATTATTTTCAACTTCGTTGGTTACTTACTGAGAAGCTTAAAGTTTTATAAAGTAAGTTAAGTGAATTTGTTGATGATATCGAGCAAGACCCTATTACAGAAGATAGGCAAATATTGAATTTACCCCTGCTTGTTTTTATGCACGCTATGTTAGGTGCTCAGCAATTTTATAAGTGGTTTCGATTAATTTGTTGGTGAATCTATAGATAAGCCTATTTTTCAACATTTATGATTTTCTGAAAATTGAAATTAAGATCAATGATTATCCTCATATAAATTTTGTTGTGGAAAGATCCGAATAATAAGTATAGGTCCAATGATGCAGATAATTCCAAATAATGTTAATAATGTACTTTTATTCATAAAGTTGATAGCAATTAGATACAATCCACTGATCAAAAAAATTAATTTTAAAAATTTATTATCCCAAACAATCCCATATATAATATATGCTAGTCCAATAAGTGAGAACATTAATACATTTAGTATGAAATTTGTTTGATCGCCAAATTCAAAAAACCAGTTTAGTATTTTTCCTATTAAAACTATTCCGATCGCAAATTTAAATCCAGTATTCAATATATTTTTAATGACTATTGAATTATTTCTGATGCTCATACTTAAGAAATTAATGGTTTATTTTTTATTATGTTGCTAGATGAAGTTTATGAGTAAAAATAATAATTGTTATAAAGATGGTGAATTAGTATTAAACTTTATAAAATCCTGACCTGGATTTTGACGGTGTTGTATGCATCATTTATGGTAACCTAGCGGCTAAAGCTTTTTGATTATTTTTAATCAGTATTTTATTGATTTAAAGATTAACATTATTGAGTTAGCTAAATGAATTTAGAGGTAATGCCAATCTGTCAGTTCTTACTTGATACTAAAAACTCCTTTAACTTGGCTTTTTTTATTTTCTGGTATTTGATCAAGTATTTCAAATCATTTTTATGATCGTATATTAATTGAAGGTGGAAATAGTTGATGTATTCTAAAATCCCTAAAGAAAAGAATATAATTGACCCATATTTGTCCCATGTTCCTTTAAACGGATAAAACCATAGTAGTAATCCTGTTCCGATAATCAGCCCTATATTTATTAATTTTAATTTCTTGAAAGTTGGTATAAAACTTAGGGATCCATTATTTCTCAAATGCCTAGATACTTTGAGCCATAAATAGCTTCCCTGTAAAAGGATGAATCCGTTTAGGGTCATAACAACAATTGAATTGATACCAACTTGCTCGTTACGAACATAACAATTAATTACGAATACAAAAGGTAGAAAAAGAGTATTAAAAAATTCTAACAAGTAAAGGTATCTTAATCGTTTAAGAAGCTTTTCTTTTATCATGTTAAAGGTTTGCTATCTTTAATCATTATTATCAACTTACTAATGTATTTTTAGTGCTGAATCAGCATTTTGTACTTTATTTACTTTAGTGTTTAGGTATCATTAAGAATTTTTAATCAATTTGTTGATAGTCTTCAACCGGGGTCTTTTACCAAACCAACAAAGCTACTAATCTAAGCTCAGTTTAACCTCAGCCACTCTATCCAATCTAATGCTACCTTATCCCAGTTATTTATCTCATAATTTATCTTGCCGGCTTGGTCCATATTGAAATAATTATGGTCTTTCCCAATGTATGCCTTAAAGATGAAATTGGTTTTCTTTTGTTGGATAAACTCTACTCTCATATAATCGTTTGCATTACTATCTCTGTCATTAGTGCCGTAGCACACAAAAGTCGGTTTATCTATTCTTTTTAAAAACGCTATTGGTGGAGGCGAGGAAAATGAAAAGGTTGTATTGTCAATTACTTTTTTATTAATAAGTGCTTGCCAATATTCTATTTGCCTTTCGGCTTGTCTTGTCGAATCGTTTTCGATTTTTCGATTTTCTTGAATGATGGACATAATTCTACCCATAGGATTACCTCCTGAATAAATCAAATGAGTTACCCGTTTAAATTCTTGTCCAAGTTTGGCAACAATACTGCTCCCTTCAGAATGTCCGGCAATAACTAATCTATCTTTGAGCACAAAATTTTGATTTAATAAAAATCTTAGTACTTCTTTATTCCTTTTTACATAAAAATCAAGATTATCATTTTCAACATATTTAGCGGGGAATTCACCCGTAACTGTTGTGTAACAAAAGTTTTCATCCAGATTGCTCCTATCAAGAAGAATTGGAATGCTGGGTTTTCCAATAATAACTAAATGATAGTCGTTGGTGATAATATCTGGGTTGAATGGAAAAACCCCGTACGGACCATCCTTATCAAAGATGATTAATGGCCTTGGGAGACTTCCTTGACAAAATAAAAATATGGGTTTCTTTTTTGATTCATCACCCGCTTTAGTCTTCAATAGAATATTAACAGTGTCGCCTTGATACAGTAGTTGTAATTGTTGAAATCCGTATTTCTGAATTATTGTCTGCCCAAAGCCCTTTATTGAAACTAAGATGATTAGAATAAAAATTGATCGTATCATTACTATCAAAATAAAACCTTAATTATAGTTATAGTGCTTTTGTTGAAGAGGTGTATTATTGCTTAGCCCAAATTAGATTTGTATTAATATAACTATTGCATATGTTTATCTAACGTTGAAGTAAATATATAGAAATGCTGATAAATCTTTGTTGGTCTAGGTATCATACATTTACTTATTCTAGTATTTCTGTTACGGAACAAGTTCTATTCTTTCTTGTTTCTTCGGTCCGATAGTACTTTGTATTTGAGCTGTGACTATTTAAAATGGATAGTTTGATACATCGTTTCCTTTAAGCGTTTGATTCTTTTTTGCTGGTTTATCGGGTTTAAGATTCTGTATTTGTGTGAGCAACATTAGGGATCTTGTTCCTATTGATCCTTATAACCCTATCAAATGGTGGTGCCTTGGGTTTAAGAGGTACTTGAGTATTTACTTTGCAATTTTTATAAATAGCCAAAGCCCATAAAAATGATAAATATCACTTTTCATCAAGGTTTTTATTTTTGAGATCCTTGCAAGGCATTCAATTATTTTTATTAACTTAAGTAAACTATTAGTGGCTACCATATCTGTTCATGAATCAGCGAGAAATCGATAGTAAAATATTGGAAATATGTCCAATAGGGATGGTAACCCTCAATAAACTTGGCAATATTACCTACGCTAATCGTGAAGCCGTCAAAATTTTAGGCCTTACCAAGAGTGAATTATCGCAAACTTCGTATAATTCACCTACATGGAAAATAACAGATTTTAAGGGCAATTCATTTCCAAGTGAGCAGCTTCCTTTCTTTTTAGTGATGAATTCAGGTAAAGCTGTTTTTAATATTCACCACACAATTGAGAGAACTGATGGTACAAGAGTTTACCTCTCCATCAATGCTTCTCCCATCACAGAAGAAAACAATAAAATAAATGGTGTTGTTGCTACAATCGAAAATATTACTGATAAAGTATTAGTAGAGGATAAGTTGCGTGAAAGTGAAAAAAAATACCAAAACCTTTTTGATAATCTAATTGATGAAGTACATGTTTGGAAGGTAATCAGAGACAAGAATAATGCTGTTGAATCATGGGAATTAGTGGATGCAAATGCAAGAGCGCTTAAAAACTGGGGCAAAACAAAAGAACAAGTTGTAGGAAAAAATTCTATTGAATTATTTGGACAAGAATCCATTAATTTATTTAAGTCTATTGTAGAGAATATTTTTTTAACTAATAAACCCCATAGTTGGGAATTCTACTTTAAACCCACTAATCAGCATTTGGCTATGGATAGTATTCCGCTGGGCGATCTCTTTATATCCACAGGAAGAGATATTACCGATAAGGTAAAAGTAAACGAGGATCTTAGAAAGGCCAAAGAAAAAGCAGAGCTGGCAAAGGAGAGAGCAGAAGAAAGTGACAGGCTTAAAACCTCATTTCTACAAAACCTATCGCACGAAATCAGAACTCCTTTAAATGCTATTTGTGGTTTTTCTCAAATTCTTGAAAATCCTGCGCTATCACATGAAAGTCGCAAAAATTATACATCACTGATTCAAAGTAGCAGCAACCAACTGCTTACGATTATTTCTGATATTTTGGTGGCATCGAATTTGGAAAAGGATCAAGAAAAGGTAACGATTAAAGAAGCCAATATTAATTCCATTTTAAGTGATTTATATTTTCAGTTTAAAACTAAAGCTGAGGCTAAAAATTTACGACTACAGGTAAAACCTGGTTTGCCCGATGCATCATCATTGATAAAAACAGATGAAGCAAAACTCCGTCAGGTAATAACTAATCTTTTAACCAATGCTTTAAAATTTACCCATGAAGGCCAGATAGAATTAGGATATAAAGTTGAAGGAAAGGCTCTTCAATTTTATGTTAAGGATACAGGAATTGGAATAAAGTCTGAAGTGCATGAAGCTATCTTTGAAAGATTCCGTCAGGCAGATGCCTCCATAGCCATACAGTACGGAGGCAATGGATTGGGCTTATCCATTTCGAAAGACTATGTTCAATTGCTGGGAGGCAAAATATGGCTGGAATCCGAACCTGAACATGGTTCTGTATTTTATTTTGCTATTCCATATTATTCAGCTGTTACCAATGAGGATCAAAGTGGGCATTACACAATTTTAGTAGCCGAAGATGAAGTACTGAATTTTATGGTGATTAAAGGAATGTTAACAAATCTTAAAGCCACGCTGATTCATGCAAAAGACGGGCAAGAGGCCGTAGATATTTTTAATAGAAATCCCGACATAAACCTCATTCTAATGGATATCAGAATGCCACGTTTAACAGGAGATTTGGCGGCTACCGCAATCAAGTCAATTAACCCTAAGGTTCGTATTATAGCTCAATCGGGTTATTCTTTTGGAAATGAGGAAGCCAGGTATGCCGGTATTTTTGATGACTTTATCGCAAAGCCACTTAATGAGCATATACTTGTTAAGAAAATTTCAAGATATATAGAGGCTTCAAATTCTTGAGATTTATTGCTCTTACTTATTAAACTAATAAGTTAAGAATTGTAACATGATATTTTATTTTTAAGCATAGTGAACAGTACTATTGCTATGCTGTAAACTTTTCAGCACAGGTCTGTAAGAAAAAAATTTTAGTAAGCTTGAATACTGGTTAATAAGTCTTTTGCCTTCATCAACATAGCTCTTTTGGCGGACATTTCATTGAGTGTTGTATTATATCTGCCGCTTGCTTCATTTCGAAGATGTGTGCTATTAAAATCATCCTTGAGTATTTCATTTTTAAATGATCCCTGATGCCTATTTAAGTATTCTATTCCCAGCCAATGGCAGCGGTCATCGACAGAAGTTATAAAATCCAGGTAATCAGAATCTGTAGTATAGTACAATGTTATTTTTTTTAACAGTTCTTGATCAACCCTATGACTTAATGTAGAATTAACAATTGTTGAAAAACCAATTTTCCGAATCCTATATTGATTATCTGTGTAGAGTACAAGAGTATAATAATCCAGGCTATCCCATGTGCTTAGTTTTCGATAGGGGCTTGGATCATGGCTTCTCCAACTCGATAAGCCATATTGTAAATCAGGCAGATCCTTATTTGTTGTGAGAACATCGCTCAGAAATTTAAGTTTTTTAGAGTAAGCTGAGTCACTCTTTAACTGACTGCTTATGTTTTGAATATCAAAATTCAGGTCCTCAATAACAATGTCAAGATATGATTTTACAATTTTGTAGTCTCTGATATCTTCCCTGTAGTTATCAATTAACAATGCGATAAGCACTCCCAAAATGGTAAGGCTTAATTCTTTAAGGTATTCTTTTGTCTTCATTTTTTTGGAGTAGAATTTGGGTTACTTGCTTATATGTCTTACACAACGCATAGGACTTAGGTATAACCTTTAGTCATTAGCAGTGCTGGCATTTAGAAATCTACCAAAAATGTCGTAGCGTCTCGTTACGACCCTCAACGTGGCTATCTACCATTTATTTAATTACAATTTAAGTTGGATATTAACCTAAAGAAAGAAAAGTAAGAAATTTTGAAAAATTATGTTTCTAGGCTTATCCGTAACGAGATGTTATGACTAGTAGGGGTATCAGCTATTCTTGTGTGTACGCTTGTGCGGATATTTTGGTTCTACTAAATGCTTATCAATAAGTGGCTGCAACAAGGCTTCTATGGTTGCGTACTGGTTGCTCATCTTCTTTATCTCCTCTACAAAGTCTTTTTTATAGGCTGCCTGGTATGTACTAGTTAGCTGGGTGAAATTTTCTGCATTTACATAATCGCGTAAAAATGCCTCTAATTTTGAACGATCTCCATTTTTAGCATAGATGATAGCATCCTGAAGTTTACTGACCAGTGCGAGTTCAGGCTTAAGATTGCCCTTGTTATAATGACTTTGATTTTCAGTAAGAGAAGTTGCAATACCTTTGTATTTAAAATAAAGATAAATACTGATGGCTGCACTGAGTACGGGTATAAAAAAAAGCACACCACTGACTGCTACAAGTGTGATACTTAATAAGGTTATGCTTATTCCTGAAATGAGACGAATATTAGCTTTAGATTTTAGTGTTTTAATCTCTTTTTCCCGCATTCTTTTAGCAAACATTTCATCACTTTCTGGTTGTATTTCAGTAAGGTCAACCTTCCGATCTTCGAGGATCTGTCTAGCGTAGGCTATTGTCTGCTGATTGAACTCACGGTCTATATTGGCGACAATTTTTTTAAGATCCTCGTTAGTTGAATTTTTTAATGCTTCGATAATGAGATCGTTCATGATAATGATTGATTTTTCTTTCTTTCTTTCTTTCTTGTCCAGCTCAGGAACCTTACTGCTCCAACTGGCGCAAGTGTTGTGTGTTGGCAAGTGTATGGCTCACTTGTGCCAAATTATCAATTATATATTGTGTGGCACAAGTCTCGCATATGCAAACCCACATGCTGAAGACTTGCGCCAGTTTGGGAGACAATCCTGTCCTTATAGATTACAGAGAACGATAAAGGAAAATCGCTATCGGAATGAGGATTTTTTAAAACAACTAAATTTTCTTCAAGATTTAGACCTTTATCGGCAAGACGAATTTGGTAATCAACGTCTCTGAAAACAACGGGGCCTATGCTGTCCTGCTTAAGTGTCTCATGTAGACTTGAATAGATAGGTCGAGACTTTATTAATTTGTAAAATTCTTCAAGCTCACTGTTGTCATTTTGACCTGTCTGTCCGAATGATTGAAGTATTGTCCCAAGTGTTAGTATTACGATAGCCGTACTTTTCATAAAAAACATTAACGCCAACGTCTGGCTATATTCAAGTCTTACATTCATTACTGCACATAGCCCGGCTGTTAAGGTAAATATATGAAATTGGGAAGTATTTCTTTAGTTGAACGACCTTGTTTTTTCAATTCAAAGTAAAATAATTATGCTGCTTATCACGCCTTCTTAAAACAAGGTCAAATTCCTTTTGCTAGTAACGTGATATGCTCTTGTAAACATCACTTAACATTGAACTGCGCTTACTTACTGAGTGTATTCATCCACCTCACAAAGTCTGCCCCCTCTACAATCGACCACGCATGCGGGTGTCTTGTTGCATTGCTTTTGCGGTAGCCTTTATTGGAAGAAATCATTAACTCTGCCTTTTTATTTCCCTTACTTCTCAACCAGTTGATCATGGCAGCACTGTCTATCACATTCATGCAGGCATAATCTACTTGTCGGTTTTCTATGTACCAGTTAATATCAGGTTCGTTGTAAATGCGTATCGGTACTGTGCCTAAATTTTTGAGGGAGCTATGCTCAGGATCACTTTGTGCATAAGGTGAAATGCTCCAGAAGAAGTTTGGATTACTTTTAGGATCCTGCTGGAAAACTTGTTTGATTCTATTGGCTATGTATTGATCTTCATCAACAGAGATTGGATTTTTTGCTGGTCGGTTGGTAGTAGTCATGCAGGTATAGAGTCGTTCTATATCCAGGGGAGGGTCAATTGCAAAAACGGCTGTCGGTTTTTGTAAGGTGGATGTTGGCTGGTAAGCGGCTTGTGTATACTGCAGGGCCATGGTTCCGCCAAAAGAAAAACCGCCTATGAAAAATGGTTTTTGCTGGAGCTTATACTTTGTCAACACTTCGCCTAGTAGCCGATTTAATTTTTCATGCGATTGCTTATCGATATAGAAAAATGACCAATCTCCCAAGGCCGGTATGATCGTCAGGTAACCTGCTTTACTGGCCAAGGCAGGCAGATCAGATTCAATCAATACTTTTTTGGGTAACTCGCCAAAGCCAGGAAGCAGGAGGAGAAAGCCTTTTACCTCTTTTTCAGGATGCACAGTTATGTAATAATTTTTAGTGCTGTCACCCGGGTTAGCAAGTGTGTAGTTTATTTTCTGGGCAGAGAGCTTAAAGGAAAGTAATATGAAGACAACTGCAAAAAGTATTTTTCTCATGTTTATACGATGTTAATGCTGCACAAAACAGGTTAAGGTTACCTATTCCCTTTCTTAATACTAAGGGAGCCGGTTACTTTTTATTTTCAATGTAGTTTTTCAACTCCCTGTTCATTTTCTGAAATCCGGCAGCTGCGTTTTTCATCATCGGGAGGTTCTTGATTACTAATGACAAAACACCACGGTATTCTTCTCTATTGGTTACAAGAGTGCTATTGTTTACTGTTTTTGTAAGTTCAAAAAAGTGTTCACCATCAAACACGCGTGGAAGTCCTGTGCGGCTGAGCCAGGCAAATTTTTCATTTTCTTTCCAATGGCTTATGGTAGGTTTGAATGCATAGGGCGTAGTACCTTCGGCAGATAGCCGTAAATTAAGTTGGCCATTCGGTTTTACCTCACCTCCTAAATATTCAAGTTGGGTATTCCAAAGGTGGTAAGATTCAAAGTCAATGATGGCTGACCAGACTTTTTCTATAGGAGCATTGATTTCAACCTTTTCTTTGATTTCAAACTTTGTGAAACTTAGTCCAACAAAAACAATTAAGATACCAAGAATTATATACGGTGCCATGGTTAAACTTTTCTATGTGGATATGTTACTAACTTTAATAAATATAGGGAATAAGTTTATTAAACCTTAGAGCTATGAAGATAGCCTTTGGCTGTTTAACTACCTTTTAATTTTTCTCCTTTAGCAGAGAGTTCGAAGATTTGCTGAATTCTGGCTTTTCTGGTTTTTTTCGGCTTTGGCTAAGGTAATCCAGCACAAATTGTCAGTTGTAATTGTTGAGGTCATAAAAACTCATTTCCCACTTTACATTTTTAAAGGGTCTTTTTTGAACTTTTTTATTCACCTGATCACTCCTTGGTGTAGCAAGCCTCTGGTTTAGCTGGCCTGAGCTATATACAAATAAAGTAAGCGCAAACCTTTGGCCCTTTCAGCAGTGTGGTAAATGCTTGGCAAAATGGTATCTTTAGTCAACTATTGTTTTTGCTAATGAAATATTTTTGTTTTTTACTTTGTGTATCGCTAAGTTCCACTCTGGCTGCGCAGACTTTTCCCGAAGAGCAATTCTCCTTTAAAAATGGTGAGATTAGCCTGGCAGCCACACTTTCTTTTCCAACACAAAAGGCAAAAAAGTATCAGGCTGTTATTCTGGTTTCAGGTAGTGGCCCACAAAATCGGGATAGCGAACTGCTCGGTTTTAAACCCTTTAAATTGCTGGCGGATTTTTTTAACGCTCAAGGTTATGCGGTGTTGCGTTATGATGACCGCGGTGTAGCTCAATCAACAGGAAAATCAGTCAATGAATCAACCAGTGCAGAGCTGAGTGAAGATGCGCGACAGGCCTTTCTCTACCTGGCATCTCGTAAAGACATTAATAAAAAGAGGATTGGCATGCTTGGACACAGTGAAGGCGGGATATTAGTACCCATGGTGGCGGCAAAAGAAAAAGTAGCCTTTGCTATATTGATGGCAGGCTATGGCGTTAAGGGATTAGAGATAACCAATGCGCAGCAAGCGGCCATTTTAAGATCAAGCGGCATGAGTGAAGATTTTATAAAAGCTTCCGGTGCTATGAACAGAGAGTTGATACGCATGATGGCAGAAGAGGCCATCACCGATGAGGATATCATGGCCTTTACTAAAACGGAAACTGTAAAGTTATTGCCTCTAATGCCAGAGGCCATGCAGGCGCAGATCACAGATAAAGAAATGTATGCGGGCATGGTGGCACAGCAGGTTTTAGCACAAAGAAAAAATGTGTGGATCAACTATTTCATAAGCTACGATCCTTTGCCAACGTTAAAGAAGCTTACCTGTCCTGTTTTAATGCTCTTTGGTGAATTGGACATGCAAGTGCTGGCTTCTCAGAATAGCGATATCATGAAAGATGCCTTGATACAAGTCGGCAACAGAGAAGTTCAGGCCACCACTATTCCAAAAGCCAATCATCTGTTTCAGGAAGCCGTCACGGGTAGTCCAATGGAGTATGCTACGCTAAAGAAAGAGTTCGCGCCTGGATTTTTGGAAGTTATTAAAGTGTGGTTGAAAGAGTAGGATTTCAAATTCAAAATTCAAAATTTTGAATTTTGAATTTTGAATTTTGAATTTTATTTACCCACCTGATGTCTTGTAAACCCTTTCATAATCGTTTCCATTATTCTTATTCTTAAAAACCGTGGGGCTGTTCTCAAGGAGTTTACCAATACTTTACTTAGCAAACCTGGCAATACACTGTTGCTTTTTCCCAGTGCTTTTAAGGTAGACGCTGCTACTACTTCCGGATTTAAGGCGGTGCCCATTTGCATATTTGCCCGTTGACCAAATCCACTGTCTACCGGCCCGGGAATAGCTGCCAGTACATCAACACCAAGTCCTTTTATTTCCCCCTGTATGCCTTCTGCCAAAATTTGCACATAGGCTTTCGTTGCGGCATAGTGCGCTGCATAAGGCACTCCCTGAAAAGCAACAATTGAACTTAACAGAATGATACCACCCTTTTTTCTGTGCACCATCTGTTGCAAAAAGTAATGCGTTAAGCGCAATACAGCTTCGCAATTAAGGCGCAGCATATTTACTTCTTCGTGTATAGAGCTTTGTAAAAACTTTCCGGAAGTACCAAAGCCTGCCGAGGCAACGAATAGGCTAATGGTAAGTCCTTGTGTTTGTTGAATAAGCTGGTCTATGCTTTCTGCTTCGCTGAGGTCGAGGGCGATAACGTTTACGGATACACCATAATTCTTTTTTAAACGACTAGCCTGTGCGTCTAGTTTATCCTTACTTCTGCTGCAAAGAATTACATTGATGTTGCAGGAAGCAATCAGTTCACTTAAGGCCATGCCAATACCTGAACTGGCTCCGGTAATCAGTGCCCAGTCGCCATAGGCTTGCTTTAATCGTAGTTGTTCTTGTTTAGCTAAGATCATTTGGTTTCGGTTTTAGTATTGTCAAGTTGTTCTGCTTTATTTTTGATTTGCAATAACCACACATCATGAAGCTTACGCAGTTTGTTAGGTTGAAAAACTTTTTCCATATCACTTAACCAGCCATGCTGTGTTTCTTCTGTTACCAGCAGCGTTCCTGTTTCGGTCGGTATCAGTAGCCAGGCATGATAACCCTGTATACTTTTTTTATTCGACTCCCAACTCAACCGCTCACTTGCTTTGTATTCGCGTACAGTAGAGGTGAAATCCAGGCCCATGGTTTTCCAGGTAAAGACGGAGTTAGGTAGTAGTTTGCCTTTGTCGTTATCACTTACTTTTACATTTTTTGCACCTGCATAAAAAGTGGGCCACTGTTCTGCTTCAATTAAGATATTCCATACAGTTGCAGGTGCGGCCTTAATCTCGATGGCATTGTGAACAAAAAAGTTAGCCTCATCCGGCTTGTAAGCAGCAGGCGATTCAATAGCATCAACGTGCGGTTTGGCAGAGGAAAGCGTATTCTTTAAAGAATAGCAACCACTCAGCAAGAGTGTGAAGGGAAGGAGTAAAAGATAGTTTCGCATAAAATTTAATTTATATGCGAAGGTGGGTGTCAGGCTGTACTTAAATCGTTAACAAATGTTTAGATTTTCAATCGTTTTCCTTTTTTAACCTGCTTAAGTGAATAGGCGTTATGCCCAGGTAAGAGGCAATCATGTGCTGAGGCACACGGTTATGGATGTTGGGGAATACTTGTGTTATGGAGTCGTAGCGCTCCTTAGGACTGCGTATGTATTGATTATTGATTCTATTGTCCTGATAAATGAAATAAAATTCTGCAATGAGTCTTCCTAACCTGTCGCCTTGCTTCAACTCCCGGTAACCCCATTCAATAGCGGAGCGGGGCATAACAACACAAACCACCTCTTCCAGGGCCTGGAGCGTATAGAGAGAGGGTTGTTGTTGAATGAAGCAAGAATAATCTGCGATAAACTGATTTTCCAATGCAAAATGAATGGTATGCTCTTCTCCTTCGGGATCGTTGACCAACACACGAATAAGTCCCTCGTTGATAAAAAATATTTCGTTCGGGATAATGCCTGGGTGACTCAGTATTTCTTTTCGTTTGAATTTTTTGATGAAACAGGAGCTGAGCAGGTTTTTCATTTCCTCATCAGAGATGGTAATCATGTGCTTAATAACGTTTCTAATCTGCTCCATGCATTTTTGCTGAGATAAATACTAACGCACCACTTTTTCTCGCCCATTAATCAGTGACCATAATCCTAAAAATGGACCAATCGCCAGTAAGCTATAAACAAGATGTGGCTCCATGTGTTTGGACATGCTGTTGATAAATTCTATGCTGACAATCGTAATGGAAAAACCAATACAGTTAACAATAGTTAAGGCACTGCCTTTATTTTCATGGGGAGCATGCTTCGCAACAAGACTTGAAAACAAGGGTGAGTCAGCAATCACGGTAATGCCCCATATGAATAAAAAAGCCATAAACAGATAAACGGAATTGTTTTGCAGCATGATGGGCGACAACAGACAACATAAAAAAGATAAGCTCAAGGCAGCGAAGGCGATTTTCTTAGCACTGATTTGTTGAGATAATAAACCTGCACCGACACAAGCCGGAGCACCGACTGCAATCACTGCAAAAGAAAGTAAGGAAGGTGATAAGACTGATTCCGGATGTTGCTTCAGGTACTGACTGATCATTAAGGGAAGAAATGTCCAGAAGGCGTAGAGCTCCCACATGTGACCAAAATAGCCAAAGGCCGCAGCTCTGAAATTTTTGTTTTTAAAACCTTTTGCAAAATCTGTAAAGCGTACAGTAGAACTTGTTTTGCGGTACGGTCCGTCCGGTACAAAGAGTAAAACGAGTAAGCCACCACAAAGGGATAAGGCTGAGGTGCTGTACACAACATACAACCACGAGACATCAATGAAACTACCTTTTACCAAATGTGGAAAGGCAGTGCCCAGTACCAAGGCACCCACTAAAAAACCTAATGACTTACCCAGCCCTTCTTTAAAATGATCGGCTGTGATTTTCATCCCAACGGGGTATATACCGGCCAGACAAAAACCGGTTAAAAAGCGAAGCACTAAAATGGTTGTGCCTTCCAGGACATCTATACTAAGTGCAACGTTGAAAAGGGCAGCTAACAATGCACAGATAAAAAAAACATAAGAAGGGGAGAAGTGATCGGCAAGGGCCAGTATAGCAAAGATTAGGGTGCCAGTGATAAAACCTATTTGTACAGCACTGGTAAGATGCGCCAGCAGACTATTGCTGTCTGTATGCGCAATGGCCAGGTCTGTTAGGATGACATTTCCGGCAAACCACACCGAAGTGCAAAAAAATTGTGCAATAACAATGAGGGGAAGAATTCGCTTCATCAGTTAAGGTTAGCCTTTTATGGCGCTACATATATAGCATAAAGGATTGATTTTTTGTATATGGTCTAACTGCTGATTTTTAATTCAATGTTATTTAGTTAAGCATTTTTTTGGCCCTGCCTTTGCCAAAGCGGCTTCGCGCAGGCAGGCTCACCTCTAATCCTCTCCAAAGGAGAGGATGAATATGGAAGCTTAACTAAACGACATTGGATTTTTAATTCCCAGCGCTCAGCCTTCATTATCTGCATTCCTGTATTTTATGTCAACTGCCCGTCTGACCTCACGTATTTTAACCTGAAGATTATACTAAAATGGTAAAAAAGAATATCGCAGTACTTACCGGGATTTTAGCAGGCTACCTGATGCTTATCCTCATCGCTTTGTATAAAGGATTGGCGGTGGAAGAGTTGGTGCTTATCCTTGGGTTAGGTTTTCTATCCACCTTGTCTGTGTTGTTGCTAAGTGAAAATAAAAAAACAAGCTGTAAACAAGTAAAGGTTAAACAAACAAGCTTATGACAAGTTATCAGGAATTAAGTCAACAGAAAAGGAACAAGCTGATTGGTCGTATTGGTTATAGCTTTATGCTTGGAATTAGTTGTTTAGCAGCATTTTATTTAAAAGATTATGGGCTCTGTCTAAGCGGATTGGGCCTGGCACTCATCTTTGATCCCTTCGATGCAGCAGTACCTTTTGTTCAACGCCCGCTTTTTCAAAAGCTATGGCTGATCGCTCACCTGGCAGTCTTGTATATACTACTTATTTATTTGCTGCTTACCTTTAGTTAAGGTATGCCGCAACAAGCAGATACACGCAAGGTCTATTGGTTATGTCAACTACTCGGTTGGGGTGGCATGGTGGCTATAGAAGTAACCAATTATACTTTTTTTATTGTCAAGGTTTTTGATTGGTCTTTTGTCTTCCTTTTTAGTTATGGAGCGCTTGTAGGTATTGCACTGACACATCTCTTTAAAATGGTGATCAGGCGTACTCCGGTTTTTACCAAGTCCAATACCTACATCTGGTCTGTGGCCTTTTTGTCTTCATTCATTGTATCCTTTATCTTAAATCTTTTCAATCTCGTTCCTTATTACATTTTTTCCGGGGGAAGCTTGAGCGATATATTTGAACCTATCTCCTTTTTTGCAGGAATTATAAACTGGATGCGTTATGTAGGTGTGTGGATTATCATTTACTTTTTGTACAAATTACTTGAGCGTAAAAGGGAGATCGAAGAAGGTAAACTCAGAAGTGAGAACCTGGCCCGCACAACAGAATTGGAATTGCTGAAAACACAACTTAACCCTCACTTCCTTTTTAATTCACTTAATAGTATAAAAGCCTTGGTTACTATCGATCCGGAAAAAAGTAAAGATGCCATCGTAAAATTAAGTGAGCTATTACGTTTTACACTCAACTACAGCATGCAGGAACTTATTCCTTTTAATGATGAATTGCAGGAGGTAAAAAAATACCTGACACTTGAGCAAATCCGTTTTGGAGAAAGGCTGTTGATTTCCTATAAAGTAGACGACACGGTACTGAACAGGTTAATACCACCTACCATGCTCTTAAGCATGGCGGAGAATGCCATCAAGCATGGTATTGCAAAACAAAGTGGTGTGGGTGTTTTAACTGTAGAGTCGTGGTTATCAAACAATAGTCATTATATTAAAATGACCAATACGGGTACGTTGATCAATAGCGATGGAAAAGGTATTGGTTTGAGAAACATTCGAAAGCGCCTGGAGAGTTTATACGGCACTGGTTCTGAATTAGCCTTGAGACAAGAAGAAGACAAGGTTGTAGTAACGATAAAAATAGATAAGGATGAAAATTAAGGTAGCCTTACTGGATGATGAAGCCCTCGCCATTGAAGAATTAAAGTCGATGCTGCGTGCTTACGATTTTGTGGAAGTAGTGGCGACATTTACTAATCCGCAGGAAGCATTGGATAAACTGCCGGACATGGATGTAAACCTGGTCTTTTTGGATATACAAATGCCCGGCATGAGTGGTTTTGAGTGGTTAGAAAAACTAGATCAAGCTCCAGAGGTAATTTTTGTAACGGCTTATGATCAGTTCGCCTTGCGTGCTTTTGAAGTAAGCGCACTCGACTACATTCTAAAACCTGTAAATAAAGAACGGCTGTCAGAAGCCCTCGAGCGAGTGAAGAAGCGCTTACGCCCCGAAACGCATGAGGAAAATAAATTAACTATCGAGAAACGAATTTTTATAAAAGATGGTGAGCAGTGTTTTTTTGTGCCGCTTGCCGAAATCTTTCTATTAGAGAGTGTTGGTAATTATGTAAGGGTACATTATCAGGATAAGAAACCCTTATTACATAAATCACTTAATTATATGGAGGAGAAATTACCGGAAGAATTTTTCTTTCGCACGAATCGCCAGCATATTATTAATGTAACATTTATTGCCAATATCAGTCCTTACTTTAACAGTACTTTACAGGTGGAATTAAAAAACGGAATAAAGAGCGATATCAGTCAAAGGCAAAGTGTAAAGTTTAAGGATAAAATGGGTGTTTGATAAAATTATCGCTGCTATCCTTCAGACTGTCTGAAGGCAAAAGCAAACAGAGTTTAATAGGACTTTAAGTGATGGCTTAGCAGTTAAAAAATATGAAAAAGACTTATCTCCTTGTTGCCATCATCTGTTGTATGCCTTTATTAAATGCATGCATGGTGGGCCGTTTTGTGTGGTATAATTTTTCTGACATTACAGATCATAAGATTTTTCCTTCCCGACCTTTACCCCAATCTTCTGCACCCTTTCGCTTTACAGATGCCCATCGAAATGATAGTATTGGCAAGGTATCGTTAACGATTTTGGATAGTTTGATACAAGCTAATAATTCTGTTGCCTTCCTCATTATCAGAAATGATTCCATTTTATTTGAGAAGTATTACCAGGGTTACGAAGAGTCATCAACCGTAGCCAGTTTTTCAGCAGCCAAATCGTATACCTCAGCGCTGGTAGGTGCAGCACTCGCTGACGGATTGATTAAAAGCGTGGACGAAAAAATTATTACCTATTTACCTGAATTGAAATCAAAAAAGGATTTTGATAAAATCACCATCAAGCACTTGTTGCAAATGACCAGCGGTATAAAGGCCAATGAAAGCTATTATAATCCCTTCGGTCAGGCAGCACACATTTATTATGGAAGAAATTTGCGCTCTTATATAAAACGACTGAAGGTTGATTATGAACCGGGAACCAAGTTTGCCTATAGAAGTATTAATACGCAATTGTTAGGTTTAATTGTTGAGCGTGCCAGCGGCAAACAGCTGACTACTTATCTCAACGAGAGGCTATGGTCCAAGCTTCAACCAGAGTATGAGGCCAGTTGGAGTATCGACAGAAAAAAAGATGGCTTAGAAAAAGCATTTTGTTGTTTGAATGCGAAGGCTAGGGATTTTGCAAAGTTTGGTCGCCTCTATTTGAAAAAGGGTAATTGGAATGGGGAACAAGTATTGCCAGCACAATGGATCGAAGAATCTACAACGCCAGAGAAGTCAGCGGGTGGCGCTTCTTATTATAAATACCAATGGTGGATGACCAGGCGCGGTTATGAGGCCAATGGCTTGCACGGCCAATATATTTTTGTTTGCCCGGAAAAGAATCTCATTGTGGTCCGACTCGGCAAACGCGAAGGGGATATTTCCTGGGAGGCCGTATTCGACCGCCTGGCAGAAAAACTCTAGTTATTATAGAAGGATCTCCGTGATAAAGCTTAGAGAAAACAGGATATTATTGTTTTAATCTCCTCGTCCCCTTCGGGAGACGAGGAGCGGGCATGGGTTTTTAAACTGAACCAAGTGCCTCGTGGCTAACAGCTCGTAGCTCACAGCTAGCAACTCGCAGCTTATTACTATATTTTTTCAATGATAAAGCTTATAGAGAAAACAGGATGTTATTGTTTTAATCTCCTCGTCCCCTTCGGGAGACGAGGAGCGGGCATGGTTTTTTTGTCTAAAGCTATTGCCATTATTTTTCCTCAGTAGCTCGCAGCTAGTAACTCGCAGCTTATTACTTTCTGCCCAATCAGCGTCTCCGCAGGGACGCTGATTATTACTATATTTTTTCATTGATAAAGCTTATAGAGAAAATAGAATATTAATGTTTTAGGCTCCTCGTCCCCCTCGGGAGACGAGGAGCGGGCATGGGTTTTTAAACTGAACCAAGTGCCTAGTGGCTAGCAGCTCGTAGCTCACAGCTAGCAACTCGCAGCTCATACAAATTTTGAGCATATCCACCTTACTGCAATCAAGTACGCTTTTCCTCGATGGTGTACTTTCAAGTGGAAATTGTTAAGAAAGTCAGCTTCTTTACTGCATAAATTAAAGTATATGAAAACGGAATCTAGGTTTGTAATACTGCCGCTGGCCATGGGTCTTTTTCTTTTACTGGGTTATTTAATGGGGGCATGTTCTTAAGGCACACATAGTAAACCTGTATTTTGCGCATCATGAATTGGATAAAAGAAGGCGAGCTATATTACCTGCGTACTGACAACGAGTCTTTGCTAAGTTTAACATTTGATTTAGTAAAGTCCACTATGTTTAAGATACGCGATCAGCAATACACTATTCAAAAAAAAGGCTTCTGGCAACCTTATTACCTCGTGTATAAAGGAGAACAACTTATTGCTAAACTTCGACACGATTTTTGGGGAAGCAAAGGGCGTATTGAATTGGCTAATTTTACAACATATCAGGTAGAGTACACTTTTAAAAATACCTTAACCTTGAAATTTCTTCACAAAGAGCAAGAAATTCTAAGTTACCATGTTGAAACAAAAGGTGCTGTAAGTAAATCGGTTTTTAAAGTAGGTGTGGTCATTGTAGAAGAAGAATTGTTACTGGTATTAGCAGCTTTGGGAATGACTATTTTCCTGGGCATATTCAATGAGTTTACCACTGGGGATGGAGATGCAGCCATGCTGACGATGATATCGGCCATTTAAGACAATTCTCAATTGCTAAGCCCTACGCATCCTATAAGTTTGACTTTTCTTTTAGAACAAATGTTATAACTTCGGTTATTCAAAAGTTTATGAAAGAAATTTTAAAGCAACACATTATTAAGCGTCTGGGTAAAGAACCCGATGACTTAGAAAGGGTGCTGGAGCATTTTGAAGTGTTGACAGTAAAGCGTGGCGAACATTTATTACAACAGGGTGAGCTATGCAGGTATGTTTATTTTATTGTTGATGGCTGTATACAGGTGTACGTAATTGATAAAAATGGAAATGAATCAATACGCGATTTTTATCTTGAAGACTATTGGGTAAGCGACATCTTTGCTTTTCAAAATCAAAGCCCGGCCTCAGAAAATATAAAATGCATTGAGCCTTGTAATTTATTGAGAATTCATTTTGATAATTTTCAACGTCTGGCAGCACAACTCCCTCCCTTTGCCGGTATTTATAAACGCTTATTGGAAACTTCGTATAACAATACTGTTTATCGCCTCAATACCTTAAACTCTATGGATGCCCTTGACAGAATCAAGTGGCTTATGGAGTACAAGCCGGCACTGATGACAAGAATTTCGAGTAAGCTTATCGCTTCCTACCTGGGCATTAGTCCCGAAACCATGACCCGACTTAAGGGTAAATTGTAAGTCTTGACATTTATCAAGAGTTCTGGATTTTTACTTCAGCAGTTTTGTATCAGTTAATCACTAAAACAAAACATGTATGAAAGAGTATCTCTTATTATTCTGGAATGAAACAGGAGAAGGCCAGTACCAGCTTGACCCTGAAAAAATGAAAGCAGGCATGATGGCCTGGCAAAAATGGATTGGTAACATTGCCATGCAAGGCCGGCTAATTTCTACCAAGCCTATTGAATGGACAGGTACAATTGTTTCGAATAGTGGGGTTGCCAATACACCTGCTATTAAAGAAAAGCAGATGGTTACTGGTTACCTGCTTTGCAAAGCGAATGATATTGAGGAAGTGAAGTCATGGGCTAAAACTTGTCCTATACTGAGCAACCCTTCGGGTTTTACGGAGATAAGAGAAGTTTCACCTTTTGATATGTAAGGCCATGGAAAAAATATTGAGTATAGGTCGTTATTTGTTTCCGCTATCATTTTTAATGTACGTGGGCTTACACGCAGGCAAACCGGAAGTTGGTGCAGCCTTCGTTCCGGATTATATTCCATTTCCACTGTTTTGGAATTACTTTACCATGGTGTGTATTTTACTTTTTATTGTAAGTGCACTTATCGGTAAGTTCGACAGACTCGCATATAGTCTGATGGCCCTGTATGTTTTACTCATGGCACTATTGGTACACCTGCCAAGAGCCATGGGGCACGAGTTGGGTACAGAGATGATGGCTGCAGACCTGGCCAGGGAACAAGAACTAGAAATGGTGAACGTCTTTAGAAATATTATGGTGATTGGCGCACTCCTGGGTTTTGCATGTTTTGTGGCAAAGGACAAGCGAATGCTGTTTAAAAATAGTCATTGACCTCAAACATAGGGTTTGCCAATTTGTTTAAGCACTATGCATCCCTTTAAAGAATTTTTGCAAGCCTATGTTTCCCTTAGCGAAGAAGATTGGCTGGAGATCGAAGCTAAAATATTACGCGAAGTAGTAGATAAAGATGTCCTCATACTGACTGAAGGTTCAGTGTGCAGGCATCTTTATTTTCTTGAAACAGGTTTACTGCGTTTTTTCAGATTAAAAGACGGTGAAGAAATCACAAAGTTTTTCACGCTGGAACCTTATTTATTTACTTCACAAAAAAGTTTTAGTGATAGAGTACCGGCAGCAGAGTCCATACAAGCCATTGAGGAAAGCATTATTTGGAAAATGACATATGAAGATGCAACTGCTTTATTGAAGCTCAGCCCCTGGAATACCTTTATCCGAAAGATTGTACAGGAAGTACAATATTATACTGAACAGTTGTTGATTGATATGCAAAGCGAAACCGCAGAAGATCGGTATAAAAGCATGCTACAGCACTCGCCTCAACTGGTACAACGTATTCCTTTAAAATACCTGGCATCTTATCTGGGTATAGCACCACAATCCTTAAGCAGAATCAGAAAAAGTTTAACACAGTAATATCGAATTTAACCTAGGTGAAGTGTCAGCATGGGTGTAGCCATGATTTTTGCATGACTAAAAATAATAGCCATGAAAAAAATGTTAACACTTTCTGCCTTGCTAATACCTTTCTGGGGTATTTCACAAAAAACACCTGTTCAGTTTAAGCATACAGAATACACGACAGCAAGTCCGGCAAGTATTTGGAAGATTTGGACAGACGTACCCAACTGGAAACAATGGGACGATGGATTGAAAGATGCAACGCTACGCGGAGCCTTTGCTGTAGGTGCAAAAGGTAAGCTTACACCCGATAAAGGCCCCGAGGCCAAATTTTTTATCGCGGCATTAGATGAGGGGAAATCCTATACATTTAAAACCAGAATACCTTTTGGTTTTTTAGTAATCACCAGAACCCTTAGTACGGAAAATGAACTTACTGCTTTTACGCATGAAGTAACTTTCACCGGTTTACTGAAGAAACCATTTGCCCGAAGCCTGGGTAAACGATACCAAGGTATGTTGCCGGTAGCCATGCGTAAAATTAAAGCAATAGCAGAACAATGATATTGCTTAAACTCGTGTATGTCGCCAATGTGCTGGTAGCAGGCTGGATTGGTCTCTCTTCTCTTTTCTACCCTCAATATGCGCAGCGAATTATTTTTTCAAGTGCATATTCAGTTTCTGAGCTCGCTAAACTTGTAGACAGCCTTTGGCTTGGCATAGCATAGCAGTATTATCACTGGCTGGTCTTTATTGGCCTGCCAATTTTGTACCTGTCCTGGTTTTACAATTATTTTATAAAAGTTGTTGGTTAGGTTTTGTGGCCTGGCCAGCGCATCAAAAGCAAAAACCGTATCCAAAGGCCATGGCTTATTTTTTTGTGGTGTGGATAATCTGCCTGCCTTTTATTATTCCATGGGAACACCTGTTAAGAACCGGCTAGAGCGTTGAACATTTTTAAGGTGGTATTGTTCTAAAAAAAACAGCCCATGAAAGTTAATGTACTTGATAAACTCAACAGTGGCATACATTATTTTTTGGTGTCACCCACTATAGTTAAAAAATTTGCAGGCGCAAAACGGGTCTTGTGCGAAATCAACGGTGAATCTTTTCATTGCGCATTGATGCCGAAGAAAGAAGGTGGACACTATGTAACTATTGGGCTGAAATTGATGAAAAAACTAAAGCTCAGTGCCGGCATGGAGCTTAAGCCTAAGTTTAGTGCAGATGAAAGTAAGTATCAATTCGAAATGCCGGAAGAATTTTCCAGTCTGCTGCAACAAGACAAAGCATTGCATAAAGTATTCAAATCGTTAACTCCCGGTAATCAACGAAGTTTACTTTTTTTGATTCAGCAACCTAAGTCTGTGGAAAAACGTATTGAGCGCATCCTATTGATAGGCGAAAGACTGAAGCTTGGTATTTTCAATCCAAAACTTATTCTGAAAAAGTAAAAAAATGTTTTACGTCAAGGTGCATTAAGACCTGAACCGGAAAAATTTATAGGCTTCTATCCAGCACGTTGAAACGATAGCCACCAAAAGGCAGTATGAAAATTCTTTTAAACTTAGTGACTCGATTTCAAAAAGCTTATTCAAGGCGGGTACCTGCAACATCAGGGTAAGCAGCAAAAGCGAGGTGGCTATGATGATAGGGATAAGGTTGTTTTTTCGAAAGATGGTTACAAACAAGGTACTGGTAAAAGATCGGTTCACCAGGGTTAACCAGATATTAGACAATATTAAGGTCGTGAAGATGAAGGTTCTTATTTTAACTTCATCAAAGCCTTGTATGTGTGAATAATATCCTATCAGTACACAACCAAAGGTAATCACCAAACCTTGTAGTATAGTGAGCCATAGCTGCGAAGCACTAAGCAGATTTTTATTTGTACTGCTTGGTTTCATAAGTTCCCTTTTGTCACTGGGTTCGTTTTCATAAATAACCGAACAAGTAGGTCCCATAATCAATTCAAGAAAAATAACATGAATGGGAGAGAAGAGCATGGCTGGTAGAAAAAATAAGAGAATCGGTAAAAGCACCAGCAGGATAATGGGTATATGAATAGAAATAATGTAGCGAATAGCTTTACTTAAATTCTCGTTGATGCGTCTTCCTAAAAAGATAGCATCAACCATAGCGCCCAGGTTGTCGTTTGCCAGAATAAGACCAGCAGCGCCTTTAGCTACATCAGTACCTCTTTTGCCCATCGCTATACCGATGTGTGAAGCTTTTAGTGCTGGTGCATCATTTACCCCATCACCCGTCATGGCCACGATGGCACCATTTTCTTTCAGGACATTAATAATGTTGAGTTTGCCCTCAGGATTTATGCGTGCGAAGATGTTAGTATGACCAACAGCTTTCTTTAGTTCTTCCTGATTCAGTTTAGTTAGTTCGCTCCCTGTTAGTACATGTTCAGTTTTGATACCAGTTTGTTTCGCGATGGCAATGGCTGTTTCTTTGTAGTCACCCGTTATCATTTTTACATCCACTCCTGCTTCCTGAAATTGTTTAATCACTTCAGCTATTTGAGTATCAGCAGGATCGTTGAAAGTAATCATTCCAAGAAACTCAAAAGGAATGTCTTCTTGTTTATCAGGCAATGTCGTATTACTCCAGTTACCTTTAGCTACACCTAATACACGCAAGCCACGTTTGGCATAATCACTTCCCTTATCTAAAATACTTTTTCTTTCAGGTTCATCTATTTTACAAAGATTAAGTACACCCTCCAAGGCACCCTTACACGCTACTATAAAATCTTTCTTGTTATTTTGATAAACGTGCGTCATTACGGGTGGCGATCCTGCTAAGGGAAACTCTTTTACCATCAGGTAAGCTCCTCTTTCATCGGAAAGGGTTGTACTTGTATAAAAATGGTGAATGGATTTCTCCATCGGATCGAAGGGCTTTACTTCACTGGCCCACATGGCGTAGTCCAGGATTACATTCGGTTTTTTTGTTTGACTAAAATCACTTTCCTCTTGTTTAACAAAATCAAAAGTTTGCGCTACCTGCATCAGATTCTGCGTGAGTGTACCTGTTTTATCGACACAGATTACAGTAGCTGAACCAAGTGTTTCAACTGTTTTAGGACTGCGGGCGATAATGCCTTTTTTCAATAAGCGATAAGCACCTAAGGCCATAAAAGTTGAGAGTGCTACAGGTATTTCTTCCGGTAGCACCGACATGGCCATGGTTAATCCATGCAATAGTCCGTGTATGAAGCTGCCATTTTCCCACCAGTTATAAGCCCAGACAAAAACAAAGGCAATGCTGCCGGCAATTACCATTACCTTTACAAAGCTGGCTACCTTTAGTTGTAAGGGTGTTTTTTCTTTGCCTGTACTGGCCACCAGCGCACCAATACCTGCTAACATAGTTTTAGAGCCAACAGCTTTTACCTGTGCATAACAATAGCCCCGTACTACAACGGTACCCTGTAAGATGGTATCGCCTTCAAACTTTTCAATGGAAACAGATTCACCGGTAAGTATCGCTTCATTCACGGCAAAGTCGTTGGCCGAAATGATCCTTGCATCAGCTGCTATAACAGACCCCTCTTCACAAATAATAATATCATGTTGAACAACTTCTTCAATGGGAATGTCCTGGGGTATTGAATCACGCACTACTTTAGTTTTGCTGGCCGTGATTTTACTAATGGCTTTAACTGCTTTTTGACTTCTGAAATTTTGCAGCACATCAATACTTGCAACAAATAACAGGGCGATGAGCATAGCAATAGCCTCGGCATGTTGTTTAACAATAAAGTAAACGAGGCAGGCCAGTAATAGCAAGACAAACATCGGTTCTGTTGCTGCCGATTGGATGGTAGCGAAGAGGGCATTCTTTTCGCGTATAAGCCTGTTCGAGCCAAAACGTTTACGTTGCTCATCAACCTCTGCTTTGCTTAAGCCTTTTATATCGCTTGCGGACCTTTCCATTTTTAGTAAGGAATACATCAATATACGATTTGTCGAACACCAAATTTTATATGATTGAGATATTATGGTCTTTTCGCTTACGTGTAGCGGCAGTGCTTCTGCGGAGATTAGCCCCTTTATTCTCCGCATATTATGCGGTTATTTATTTGGAGATGCGGAGAATAATAGCTTTATTTACTGCATAAAATGCGGAGAATATGAAACCATACATATATCAACGTCCTCAATGGCCTTCGTTTACCTGGGATCAATCCTCTGTTTTAGAGAAACTTACAGAGTTACGCTATAAACAAGGGCGCCTGCTTGGTAAGATGGAGGGGCTTGGATTTCACTTACGTGAAGAAGCGGTCTTAGATGTTTTGACAATGGACGTAACAAAAACAAGTGAAATAGAGGGTGAAATTTTACCTATAAATCAGGTGCGTTCTTCCATAGTGCGAAAGCTAGGTATGAATTTGCCTGGTTTGGTTTCTTCAAGCCGAAATATTGATGGTATTGTCGATGTTATGTTTGATGCAACAAGATTATACCAAACGCCATTAACAGCTGATAGACTTTTCAATTGGCACTCAGCCTTATTTCCCACAGGCAGAAGCAGCATGTATCCGATCACAGTAGGTGCTTGGCGAACAGATAGTAATGGACCTATGCAAGTAATCTCTGGTGCATCGGGTAAAGAAAAAATTCATTTTGAAGCACCACCTGCAAAGAGGCTTGCCTCAGAAATGAAAGTATTTTTAAAATGGTTTAATAAGGAAGACAACTTGAATCCTGTAATAAAATCGGCAATTGCGCATCTCTGGTTTGTAACTATTCACCCTTTTGATGATGGCAATGGGCGTATAGCCAGGGTTATTGCAGATATGCAAATGGCACGTGCAGATAAAACGTCACAACGGTTTTATAGCATGTCTGCACAAATACAAAAAGAGCGAGCCGCATATTATGAGATCCTTGAAAGAACACAACAGGGAGGGCTTGATATCACAAAATGGATTCAGTGGTTTTTAAATACACTGGATCATTCCTTAGATGATAGTGAGCAAGTTCTTGCAAGCGTTATGACAAAGGCCAGATTTTGGGAAAAGTATAATCATGTATTATTAAATGAAAGACAGCGCTTAATGTTGAATAAATTACTCGATGGTTTTGATGGAAAACTCACTTCATCTAAGTGGGCTAAAATCACCAAGAGTTCACCAGATACAGCACTAAGAGATATAAACTACCTGGTAGAAATAGAAGCGCTCAAAAAAGATGAGGGTGGAGGAAGAAGCACTAGTTACTCAATAGTGATAAAATAGAGGAGAAATAAAACTTTTGAAGAGAAATAGAGAAGCCCAACTTTAAGTAAAGTTGGGCTTCGTTCATTTGTGCTAGGAGTGGAGCTGCAGGGAATCGAACCCTGGTCCAGAGAAGGTGAAAATCGAGCCTTCTACATGCTTAGTTAACTTTAATTTTTGTGAGCAAGCCGGCAGTTAACAACCAACTTACTCCTTAGTCACTGAATCTTAGCTGTGCTTAGTAACCTCGCACAGAGCAGTTTTGCTGTTCGACACCGCTATACCAGCTCCCGCAAATCAAAGGAACTGAGCGATGATGGCCTCCGGCTTCTTAAGCGGGATAAGCTAACCTAACGATACGTCAGATTAAGCAGCCATGGCGTAAGTATTTTCGCCACGTAATTGTTGGAACTATCTTTTAAGGCTCTCATCCCATGAGCCTGCATGCTTATACTCGTCTGCACACGGCCTGTCAAAACCGGTCAGCCCCATAACCAACTGATTATGTTAATTGGAAGACAAATATAGTACTTAAAAAGTTCCTGCAGAAAATTCACTTTTCAATACAGTTTCCTTAGCTATTGCAGTGGTAAAATAATTTCGAAAGTTGTATTCCACCCTGGTACATTCTTTAAATGAATCTTTCCGCCAACTTTGGTTATGGCCTCCCTAGCAATAAAAAGCCCGAGTCCGGCACCCTTGCTTTTTTCACTGCCACGATAAAACATCGTAAAAATATTTTCGGTGATTGCTTCCTCTATGCCCCTTCCATTATCTGACACCTGAATGTGAAGTTTATTCTGTTCACTATGGCAGGCAATATTGACTTTTGGATCTCTCCGGTCGCTGAATAAAATAGCATTTTCTACTACATTTTGTAAGGCCACTTCAAGCAAATAGGTATCCGTTGCAATTTGGCAACCCTGACCATCGCGTTTAATTTGAGTAACCGCAAAATCAGGCAGGTTATCGAGTTGTGCTAAAGTGCGGTCAACTACTTTTTCAAGATCTGTTTTTTCTTCTTGCAGGTTCCACTCTTTTATGCGTTGATAGACAAGTAGCTTTTGTAAAATTCTATTGGTTGCATTAATTTCTGTCTCCAGTAAATTAATGTATTGCAAAGCAGTTTTGTCTTGCACATCCAGTTTGGCAATGTGGCAAAGCCCTAGCAAGCGCGTAAGCGGCCCCTTAATATCGTGCGAAGAACGATAAATAAAAGTATCCAACTCCTGCTTTATCGCCAGCAGGTTTTTATAAGCATGCTGTAATTCTCCCGTTCTGGCTTCTACAATTTTTTCAAGGTTAAGATTGATGTATTTCAGGTTTTCATTTTGCTGGGCAATTACCCGGTTAGCTTCTTCTATTTCTTCTCTGCTGGCTTCAATCTCTTCTTTTTGTGCCTCCAACAATTGATTTTTATCGACAATATCCTGGTGCTGCTTGGTTATCTCTAAGGTTCGTTCCTCAATATTCTTTTCTAACCGTTGATTGGCTATTCTTAAATTATTAGAGCGCCAGCGAACAATCGTTATCAGAAAAAATGCTGCGCCAACAACATAGAGTATGTAAGTCCAGGTGCTTTGATACCAGGGTGCACCTACCTGAAATGGCAAACTACCTTCTTCACTTAAAATATTTTGAAAACTTCTGGCTTTTACCCTGAAGATGTAATCACCGGCAGGAAGATTGGTGTATTCCTTTTGTGGAAGTACATCATATTCCGACCATTTCTTATCGAAGCCTTCCAGCAGGTAGCTGTATTCCATTTCCCATGGCGCAGTAAATCCCATACCTGCAAAATGAAAGCGAAGACTATTCAGCGCTGCAGGAATGCTGTTTAGCGTGGATGCACTCAGTATTGAATCTTCGCGTATGGCAACCACCGAGCGGATCAGCACATGTGTTTTTTGTTTCGGTTTTATCTGTGGATTGTAGTGTACGATACCATCAGAAGTTAGCAGATAGATATTATGTTGATCAATGATGGTAATATCATTAATCTTAAGACTATTAATACGTTTAAATATATCGTGTTTTACTTCATAGCCATCACCGGTATGTTGTGCGCTAAAACCGATAGCATAGCGCTTACCCTTGGCTCGCAATACATATACACCCCACAGATTACCGCTATCATCTTGTTTGAGTAACTCCACCCAGGTTGGGGTGTCACCAAAAAGCATGTTGTTTAAAGTCGGGTGAATTTCAAATCGTTGCGCCTCTTTATTGAATCTGTATAAACCCTTTTCTGTTCCAAAAACCACTTCATCTTTTAATTCAAAAGGTCTTACCCTAAAAGCAGAGGGTAATCCATTTTTTTCAGTAAACAAACTGAGCTCTGGTTCTGCACCAATATCATTCTGAAAATCCAAACGATATATGCCTCGTGTCGGGCTGTTAATCCAGATGATACCCTCGTCATCTTCAGCAAAGTAATAGATAGACTCAGGACTATTCATCAGTTTGCGATAAACTGTAAAACGCTTTCCATTTTTTTTCAACAAGACAAGACCTTCAACGGTGTTGGCTAAAATGTAACCTGGAAATTTTTTGAGGGGTAATAAGTACCAGGCCCTGTTGGTAAAACCAATATTGATAAGTTTATCATTTTCTACACTAAAAATACCTGCGTTGGCTGATACCAATAATGTACTTGAATCGCTGTATAAATGCCAGGCCTGAAATCCTATTTCGCTGATGGGGGTGAAAGGAATAAAACCATTGGATGCTAATTCATTATTATTCTCTTTTTTAAATAAGCCTAGTGAACCTGCAGCGAAAAATGATCCTTTATGTGAAGCGAGGTAGTAGAATTGACCATTTACACCTGATCTTTCCTGAAAGGAGGAGAAAGGAGAGCCCAACTCCACTAAACTAATTCCATTGTTACAGGCTATCCATAAGTTATTGGTAAACCGGTCTTCTTCAATGGACCAAACAGACTCATCCATTAAGCCTTGCTTTTTCCCAATATGGTGAATGATTTTTCCATCTTGATTAAGTATGAGTAAACCATTGGTGCGTGTACCAATAGCATAATTACCATTGCTTAATAGTTTACCAAAACTGTTTTGCGAAATAATAAGCGGATTAGCTTTACTAGTAAAGGTTGTAAAATTGCGGCCATCGTATAAGATTAAGCCTCTCTTTTCTGATATCAGTAAGGTCTGCTTATCCCTATACTTAAAGGCACCGTTAATGGATTCATTTTTTAAAAGCTCACCACCGGGAACTAAGTGCAGGCTGTCATCTTTTAATTTTAATAATCCAACATCTTCAAGCCTGATCCAGACTTCATCATTAACAAAAAATGAACGGTGTCTGGTTGTAGAAAACGAAATAGCCTTAATGGATTGTTTTTGTTTATTGTAGAGATACAATCCTTTGGTTGATCGGAAAACAATTAGGTCGCGGGTAGTATGGATAGACCATACATCGTTAAAATTCCTGTAGGTGCTGTCAAGCAGGTGAAGCAGCGATGTATATTGTAATTCGCCATTATCCTGTTTGCTTAAGTAACCAAAATCACCTTGAGCACCAACATAGATTGTTCCATCCACATCCTGCGCCAGCGAATGCACTTCAGATTTATTGGTAACGGTAATCAAATTCCAGTCTACTCCGTCATAAACGAGCAGGCCATTATTATTGCCTGCATAGACTAAACCCTCTTTACTTTGTAATATCGTAAAGTTTTGAGGACCCTGCCTGTAAGTTGATGTTGGGAAATTACTAACAAAGGGCAAGCCTCCCTCTGGCTGCGCCATAGCACAATGGAAAAGCAGGACAGGTAAAAAACGAAAAAAGTACTTCATGGGGGATTAGCTGAAGTGAACAATACGCCAAACTGTTACTACAAGCTACAAAAAGTTTAAGCCCTATCCGCTTATCTGATAATAAATTACACGACCTGTCAATTTAAAACTTTCGATTTTTCTTTACTTATTCTATTTTGCAGCCCAATGGAAGGATTTGTTGTATCAGCGCGTAAGTATAGACCCTCAGGTTTTGATGAGGTAGTGGGGCAGGAGCATATTACAACCACCCTGAAAAACGCCATTGATAACAACAAATTGGCGCAAGCCTTGCTTTTTTGCGGCCCCAGAGGGGTTGGTAAGACTACCTGTGCCCGTATTGTAGCCCGTTTAATCAACGGTTTTGAAGAAAAAGCTGAACAAAACTCCCTCAATATTTTTGAATTAGATGCGGCTTCAAACAACTCTGTTGAAGATATCCGCAACCTGATTGATCAAGTACGCTATCCTCCTCAGTTCGGCAAATTCAAAGTTTATATTATTGACGAGGTTCACATGCTTTCCAATGCTGCCTTCAATGCATTTCTAAAGACACTGGAAGAACCACCGTCCTATGCTATTTTTATTCTTGCCACGACAGAGAAGCATAAGGTAATTCCGACCATACTTTCACGCTGCCAGATTTTTGATTTTAACCGCATTCAGATAAGTGACATAGCCAATCACTTGAAAAAAATTGCCAAGGTTGAAAATATTCCGGCAGAAGATGAAGCACTTCACCTGATTTCGCAGAAGGCAGATGGTGCTTTGCGCGATGCCTTATCCATCTTCGACCTGATGGTGACCTACGCTGCAGGGCAGGGTGTTACCTTTAAGAGTGTGCTGAATAATCTGCACATACTTGATTACGATTATTATTTCCAGGTGGTGGATTCGTTGATGTCGCAAAATCATACACAACCTTTATTACTTTTTGATGAAGTGTTGAAGAAAGGTTTTGATGGACAGAATTTCATAGTGGGTCTTGCGGAACATTTCAGAAACTTGCTTGTATCGCAAGATGCACGCACTGTTCAGTTAATGGAAGTACCCGACAGTGTGAAGAAGAGCTATGCAGAACAAGCCAAAGCTTGTCCTCCACAAATTTTATTAACATGGCTGAACCTGGCAAGTCAGGCAGATATGCAGTATAAAGCCAGCAAGAACCAAAGACTTACCGTTGAGTTGGCTTTAATGAAAATGGCACATGTTACTCACCTGATCAGCACCTCCAGCCTCAACGCACCTGCCGCTGAGGCAAAAAAAAAAGTGACAGCGTAGAAGTTGTAGCTGAAACTGAACAAATTTTATCTGACGATAAACAAAGCCCTGTTGTCCAACAAGAAGAAAAACCAGCCGAAGAAAAATCAGCGGCTGGTTTTATAGCACCCAAGCCTGACTTTGCTGAGAAAACCCGGTTTAAATCTGCTCCTAAGAGTATAAAACTTAACGACCTGCTTAAGGTGGAGGAGAAAAAGGAGGAGAATGGCACTCAGGTATCTCAACAAGCGGTGAAAGAAGACAAGCCCTTTACCGATGAAGAGCTGAAGGAGGCCTGGACAATTTTTGCTGAGACGCGCAAACAACAACAAGCAGACTACTTTTTATTAGCACAACCTTACGAAAGAAAGGATACGCGCATCGTCATGCCCTTGTCTAATCCTATACAAGAGACAATGTTGAACGAATTCAGGTTGGAATTGAATACATTTTTAAGAGAGCGTTTACAAAATGCAAGCATTCAGGTAATGGGGGAGTTGCGTGTAGTTGAGGACCGGAAAATGATCTATACACCGAGAGATAAATTTGAATACCTCGCTTCTAAAAACCCGATGTTCAGGGAACTTAAAGACCGCCTTGGTCTTGATCCGGATTTTTAGGCATTAGAAAAATAATATTGTTTAGTTAAGCCTCTATATTCATCCTATCCTTTGGAGAAGATTATAGGAGAGCTTGCCTTCACGTAGCCGTTATGGCAAAGGCAGGGCCAACAAAGAACGCTTAACCAAACAACATTGAATCAGAGAAGATGACTTATTAAATCTGCTCATCTGCTTCTATAACTAAAATCCGTCTGACGCTGTTTGCATCCGCTCTCAGCGGTCTGACAGATGGTTCCTGTTGTAAAATGCTAAGTGTTGTTGAAACTAGTGGTATCCAAAAGGATCAGCAGCATATTCAAAGTCTGAGATCATTTAGAAAAGTCTCTAAAAGCAAAGCGCCTGATGTAAAACATCAGGCGCTGCTATGCTTGTTTGAAGTGACTATTGAAACAACTTGATGATGTCGTTTGCAAAAATGAATACCATTAGGCCTAACAGGAAGATCATACCAGCTTTCTGTGCGATCTCCAGGAATTTATCAGAAGGTTTACGACCCGATACCATCTCATAAGTAAGGAATACAACATGACCTCCGTCAAGTGCAGGTATCGGTAACAAATTCATGAAGGCCAGTACCATAGAAAGCAAGCCTGTCATTCTCCAGAATCTTTCCCAGTCCCAATCACCACCATAAGCCTGCGCAATACCAATAGGCCCTGACATTGATTTGCGGAAAGATAATTCTCCACTGAATAATTTTCTAAAGGCTTTTAACTGCGTAAATACAATTCCGAAAGCACGTTCGGTACCGAGTACAACAGACTCACCGAAAGCATATTTAGTTGACCCTTCTTCAAAGTCAAAACCTTTCGGAGCAAAACCAATAAATTTATTAGCGCCTACATACTCGTTAAAGCTTAGTATTTCGGCACCTCTTTTCACAGCAAACGTAAGGGTGTCATCTTTTAATGCCTTAAGTCTGTCTATGTCATCATAATAAGTTACTGTTTCTCCATTTAGACTTACAAAGCGATCACCTACCTGAAGACCAAGGCGCTCTGCTAGACTACCTTTTTCAATTTTACCAATAATGGGTGCAAAGCGTGGTAGTGCGAAACTCAGGATTTTACCTTTTTCATTAAAATTTTCGATGAAGTTTGTCGGTATGGCTATGTCCAGCATTTCGCCATTGCGCTCAATCGTATAATAGGCATTGTTGGTGAGTAAGGTATTCGGGTTAGCGATGTCTTCAAACTTTTCAAACTCCTTACCATTAATCTTAATGATTTTGTCTCCTGTTTTAAGACCAATTTCCTGACCTAACTCGCGTGCCTCAATACCACCATTAGCATTAACAGCTGCATTGGGTATAAAGCTATCGCCAACAATCCAGGTTAATAAAATAAAAATGATAATGCCCATGACCACGTTTACAATAATGCCACCCAGCATTACAATGAGGCGTTGCCAGGCTGGTTTACTGCGAAACTCCCAGGGCTCCGGATCTTTTTTCATTTTTTCAAGATCGAGTGATTCATCGATCATGCCGGAAATTTTTACATAACCGCCCAAAGGAATAGCACTTAATGCATATTCAGTGCCGCCCTTGGTAAAAGACCAGATTTTAGGTGGAAAGCCGATGGAGAATTGCTCCACCCGCATGCCAAAATATTTGGCGGCTACTAAGTGCCCGATTTCGTGTACTGCTACTAATATTGAAAGGCTCAAAAGAATCTGAGCCGTCATAATCAACCCTTCCATTATTTCTTAATCTGTTAGTTCCTCTTGTTTATAATTGCTGTTGCCAATCTTCTGGCTTCTTTATCGGTCTCAATATAATCATCGAGATTAGGTTTGGCCACAAATTGTACCTTATCCATGCAAGCGGCCACCACATCCGACATCTCCAGAAAACCCACATTGTCCTTTAAAAATTCCGCAACGGCAATTTCGTTGGCGGCATTTAGCACACAGGGCATGTTTCCTCCTCTTTGCAAGGCCTTAAAAGCCAGTGCAAGATTACGAAAAGTTTCCATATCCGGCTTTTCAAAGGTTAGTGATGGATAGTTGGTGAAATCAAATCGTGGAAAATCACTTTTAAAACGATCGGGGTAAGTCATGGCAAACTGTATAGGCAAACGCATATCTGGCAGGCCGAGTTGCGCTTTTATAGAGCTGTCTTCAAATTGTACCAAAGAGTGAACAATAGATTGCGGATGAACAACCACTTCTACCTGATCAGCGCTAAGGTTAAATAACCATTTAGCTTCTATTACCTCCAGGCCCTTATTCATCAGCGATGCAGAGTCAATGGTAACTTTTGCACCCATTGTCCAGTTGGGATGTTTCAAGGCTTGTGCTTTTGTTACCGACAAAAGTTCGTCACGTTTTTTTCCACGAAAGGGTCCTCCAGACGCAGTGAGGATAATTTTCTCGATTTTATTATGAAACTCACCGACAATACACTGAAAGATAGCCGAGTGCTCTGAGTCTACCGGATAAATATTTACGCCACGCGCCTGAGCCAGTTGTGTAATCAACTCTCCGGCTACTACCAGGGTTTCTTTGTTGGCCAGGGCAATGGTCTTGCCTGCTTCAATCGCCTTAATGGTTGGTAGCAGACCTGCATAACCAACAAGTGCGGTTAACACCAGGTCTATACTGTCCATCTGCACAACAGAAGCCAATGCGTTTTCACCTGTATAAACTTTTATATCCAGGGGAAGTAAAGCCTCTTTGACTTGCGCATAGTGCTGATCGTTGACGATCACCACTGCATTTGGCTTAAACTTAATGGCTTGTTCTATCAATAAAGGGGCATTGCTTTGTGCCGTTAATACCTCTACCTGAAAATAGTTTGCATGTTGGGCAACCACCTCCAGCGCCTGCGTTCCTATAGAGCCAGTGGAGCCGAGTATGGCTATGTGTTTTTTAGTTTCAGACATGAAAATGAAATAATGTACTAGTTAAGAAAAACAACGCGGAAGGAAAAATGATCGCGGAAGGGAGAATTATTGTTGTGAAAGGAATAATATGGATGGTATAGGTTCTATTCTTATGCAACTGAGCTTGCCATAAAAAAACAAAGGCCGACAAATGCCGGCCTTTGTTTTATGGAGAAGAGAATTACTTCTTCTTCTTAGCTGTCTTCTTCTTAGCAGCTTTCTTTACTGTTTTCTTAGCTGCTTTCTTTGCAGTTTTCTTAGCTGCTTTCTTCGCTTTCTTTGCCATAGCGTTTAAAAATTTTGGTTAAACATTTATTTAATACAATACAAAGAAGAAACTTTTTTTTTAATCATCAAAATTTTTCTTGATTTTTTGAAATATTAGTTTTTATGATCACCGTACTTAAAGACTTACTTGAACTCTTTTGATACCTGCAGACATTCCGTTTTATCTTTTTAAATCAATCAAAGAAAAGTAAAAGAGCAAGCATTAAAAGTGTAGTGAGTGATTTATTAAAACATGTAAACCATCAGCGTTAAGGCTCAATTTTATTTGAATAACGCGTGATAATGCACTTTTTTGAATGATCTCAACAAATAAAAGTGCATGATGCGCACGCTGATCAATAAAAAACTGAGCACTGTTTTAGCATGATACGGTTTACGGCTAAGTGCTTTTGTGATGGCATTGAACGCTAAATGATTTTGTCCCCAATACAGATAAAAAAAAGATTGATGCCGAAGTAAAAGCGTGCTGTCTTGAGCATAATCGGCCTCAATTTTCATCATAAAGTCAGCTGCAGCGGCATAATTACCAAGCTCAAGACAATCTTTTCCATCTCTTCTGCGCTCCACTGAGAGTTGGGCGATTAGTTTATATATACTCAGTGTTCGCAAAGTAACCTTAGCTCGTGTAAGCGATGAGGGTACGATACGATAAAAGTAAAGTGGCTCATTAACATTAGTAGCTTCGTACTTATCCAGTATGCGACATGCTAAATCTGCATCCTCCATATAATTCTCAAAATAAGACCTATATAGTTCGGTAAAATCCGTTAGTAATGCAGCACGCATCACCATGGTGCCTCCCATAAAAGCTGATTGGATAAGCGAACGTTCTCTTAACTGTTTCAAATCTACAGGTACATGAACAGTTCTCAGGTAATACCCTTGCTCGTCAATGGCCGCATAAGCAGTACCGCACATGACAAGTTGAGGATTGCTATTGAGTACAGCCATTTGCTTTTCAAGTCTGGCTGGATGAGAAACATCATCAGCATCGGTAATGGTGAAGTATGGACTCTTCACTGACCTTACTTGAGTATTAACCGTCTTTAGCTTTCCCTGATTAATAACATTACTGATGATGCTGATCCTTGAATCTTTTGCGGCCAGCGCTGTAACTATAGCAAGGGTATTGTCTGTGGAGGCATCATCGAGAACCCATAATTCAAAATCAGCGTAAGTTTGGTTGAGCAGACTTTGTACCGCCTCTTCTACATAGGGTGCAGCATTATAGGCAGGCATTAAAATGGTAAGCTCAGCCATGCAGAGGAGGTGAAATCAATTGATTTTCTGAGTTAAGATTTGAATGGAAGAAGTTCATCCGCAATTTTTCGGTCGTTAGAAAGGCGTGGCACTTTATTTTGCCCGCCTAACTTGCCCTGCGACTTCATATAATCGATAAAGCTATTTTTTCTGACAGAAGTTATTTTCAGCGTTCGCAGAATATTACCGCTGATCAGGTCATCATAATAAACATTCAGTTTGCGCAGGTTATTGTCTAACTCAAGTCTGAAAGCCTCCTCATTACTCGGTTTATTGGAGAACTCAATAAACCATTCGTGATGAGGTAAACCATCAGCAGGTGTTACCTGAGGTGCTACCGTAAACTCCACCAATTCTGTTTCAGGAAACTTCTCGATGGTAAATTTCATGGCCTTCTCCACCTCTTCACCAATCACGTGCTCGCCAAAAGCAGAAATAAAGTGTTTGATGCGACCGGTAACGACTAAGCGATAAGGATTTTTAGAAACAAATTTTACGGTATCGCCAATGGAATAAGCCCACAAGCCGGCATTACTGTTAATGATCAGGGCATAGTTCTTCCCTAATTCAACTTCTTCAATAGAAAGGCGTGTAGGCTTCTCGTTGAAATATTCTTCGGTGGGAATAAACTCGAAGAACATACCATTATTAAGTAATAGCAACAATCCCGGGTCAAGTTGTGAATCCTGGTAAGCAATAAATCCTTCCGATGCCGGATAGGTTTCAATAGAATCTATTTTCTTACCAATAGAATCGAAGAGCTTAGCGCGATAAGGTTCAAAATTCACGCCACCGTATACAAACACAGAGAAATTCGGAAAAACATCTTTTATTTTTTTTCCGGTTCTAGCCTGTATGCGATCGAAATACATTTGCGCCCAGGGTGGTATGCCCGAGATCAGGGTCATATTTGCCTGCAGCGTTTCGTCAATGATGCGTTCCAGTTTCTCCTCCCAGTCTTCAATGCAATTGGTTTCATAACTTGGTTTTTGATTGGTACGCAAATAGCCGGGCACTAAATGATTAGAGATGCCCGACAGACGTCCGGTTTTTACACCGGCAGTTTCGTCCAACTCAGGGCTGCCCGAAAGAAAGATCAGGTTGCCATCTAAGAAATCTGCTTTACCTGTTTCATGCACATAGGCAAGGGTTGAATTACGCGCACTGTTGAAATGACTGTACTTAGATTCGTTAGAGATAGGAATATATTTAGTGCCGGAGGTTGTTCCCGAAGTTTTAGCGAAGTAAGCGGGCACACCTTTCCATAAAATGTCAGGTTTACCTTCCAGCATTTTTTCTACATAAGGTTTCAATGCTTCATAATCTCGTATGGGTACTTGTTTTTTAAAATCAGCGTACGATTTTATATCCTGAAAACCATGGTCCCG
>VFQM010000360.1_pt1 | contig 52419 bp, 35 predicted proteins | sample 3512391 | NCBI WGS metagenome assembly VFQM01 (sample SAMN10412369, study PRJNA504923) | tailings metagenome | isolation source: Replicate 1 from Balatoc abandoned mine | place: Philippines | reverse complement strand
GCGGCGCGACCGAAAAGGAAACGCTCACCAGCCGCCTGATCGACCGTCCGATCCGCCCGCTGTTCCCCGAAGGCTTCTACAACGAGATCAACGTCATCGCGCAGGTCCTGTCGTTCGACGGTGAGACCGAGGCCGATATCGTTGCGATGATCGCCGCATCGGCTGCGCTCACCATCTCGGGCGTGCCCTTCATGGGCCCGATCGGTGCCGCGCGCGTCGGCTATGTCGACGGCGAATACACCCTGAACCCGAAGCAGGACAAGGCGCTCGCCGAAGGACGTCTCGACCTTGTGGTTGCCGCGACCGACAAGGCCGTGATGATGGTCGAATCCGAAGCCAAGGAACTGACCGAGGAAGAAATGCTCGGCGCGGTGATGTTCGCGCATGACGAGATCCGCAAGGTGATCGGCGCGATCGTCGAACTGGCTGAAAAGGCCGCCAAGGATCCGTGGGAAGTCGACCTTTCCGACAACACCGCCGACATCAAGGCGAAGCTCAAGGACCTGGTCGGCGCCGATATCGCGGCCGCCTACAAGCTCACCGACAAGTCCGCGCGTTCGAACGCGCTGAACGAAGCGCGGGCCAAGGCCAAGGCGGCGTTTGCGGATGAAACCCCGCAGACCCAGATGGTCGCGATCAAGACCATGAAGAAGGTCGAGGCCGACATCGTCCGCACCGCCATCCTCAAGGAAGGCGCGCGCATCGACGGCCGCAAGCTCGATCAGGTCCGCCCGATCGAGGCGATCGTCGGCTTCCTGCCGCGCACCCACGGCTCGTCGCTGTTCACCCGCGGCGAGACCCAGGCGATCTGCACCACCACCTTGGGCACCAAGGACAGCGAGCAGATGATCGACGGTCTGGAAGGCCTCAGCTATTCCAGCTTCATGCTGCACTACAACTTCCCGCCCTATTCGGTCGGTGAAGTGGGCCGCTTCGGCGCGCCGGGTCGCCGCGAAGTCGGTCACGGCAAGCTCGCCTGGCGCGCGCTCAACCCCGTGCTGCCGAGCAAGGAAGACTTCCCCTACACCATCCGCGTTCTGTCGGACATCACCGAGTCGAACGGCTCGTCCTCGATGGCGACGGTCTGCGGCGGCTGTCTGTCGATGATGGACGCGGGCGTGCCGGTGAAGGCTCCGGTCTCGGGCATCGCCATGGGCCTGATCCTCGAAGGTGACGAATTCGCCGTCCTCTCGGACATTCTGGGCGATGAAGACCACCTCGGCGACATGGACTTCAAGGTCGCCGGGACCGCCGAAGGCATCACCACGATGCAGATGGACATCAAGGTTGCCGGCATCACGCAGGAGATCATGGCCAAGGCGCTGGAGCAGGCCAAGGCCGGCCGTCAGCACATCCTGGGCGAAATGGCCAAGGCGCTGACCGGTGCCCGCACCGAAGTCAGCAAGCACGCGCCGCGCATCGAGACGATCCAGATCGACAAGTCGAAGATCCGTGACGTCATCGGCACCGGCGGCAAGGTGATCCGCGAGATCGTCGCCGAAACCGGCGCCAAGGTCGACATCGACGATGAAGGCGTGATCAAGATCTCGTCCTCGAACCTCGACGAGATCGAAGCGGCGAAGAAGTGGATCCTCGGCATCGTCGAGGAAGCCGAAGTCGGCAAGATCTACACCGGCAAGGTGGTGAACATCGTTGATTTCGGCGCGTTCGTGAACTTCATGGGCGGCAAGGACGGTCTCGTCCACGTCTCGGAAATGAAGAACGAGCGTGTCGAGAAGCCGACCGATGTCGTCTCCGAAGGCATGGAAGTGAAGGTCAAGGTCCTCGAGATCGACCAGCGCGGCAAGGTCCGCCTGTCGATGCGCGTGGTCGACCAGGAAACCGGCGAAGAGCTGGAAGACACCCGTCCGCCCCGCGAACCGCGCGAGCCGCGCGGGGACCGTGGTGATCGCGGTGATCGTCGCGGCCCGCGTGGCGGCGGCGACCGTGGGCGCGGTGGTGACCGTGGCGGACGCGGCGGCGACCGCGGCGGGCGCGAACGTGACAGCGGCCCGGCTGGTCTGCCCGACTTCCTGAAGGACTAATCGCCTCACCTGAGGTATGAACAAGAGGCCGCCCGGAGTGATCCGGGCGGCCTTGCTTTTGGATTTGTGACCGATGCTCCAGCGCGAATTGATCGACACCGCCCAGATCGAGGATGGCGTCCTCCTCGAACTCTACACCCATGCCGGGCACTTCATGATTGTGATGGGGCGCAACGAGCTGATGAGCACGCGGATGCGGTTTTCCGAAGAGCAACTGGCCGACCTTACCATCGACCGGCTGGGCAAGGACAATGCGCGCATCCTGATCGGCGGCTATGGCATGGGCTTCACTTATCGTGCAGCGGCGGCAAAGCTGGGCGCAAAGGCGCAGATCGTGGTCGCCGAGATTTCCGAAGCGATTGTCGATTGGGCTAAAGGCCCGATGGCGGCGCTGACCGGCGAGGGCCTCGCCGACCCGCGCCTTGACCTGAAAATCTGCGATGTCGCCGCGCTGATCGATGACGCGAACGATGGGACCTGCGCCAAGTTCGATGCGATCCTGCTCGATGTCGACAATGGTCCGGACGGGATCGTGCGCGATGCCAACAACCGGATTTACTCGCGCACCGGCCTTGCCAAGGCACGCGATGCCTTGAAGCCCGGCGGCATTCTTGCGGTTTGGTCGGCGGGGCCGGATCCTGCGTTCCGCAAGCGGCTCAATGACACCGGGCTCGCCGTGACCGAATGGAACGTCAGGTCGCGCCCGAACAACAAGGGCGCACACCATATCATCTGGTTCGCGCAAAAGAGCTGATACCCAAGCGCTTCGAGCTTGGGACGGGCGGTCTGCGCTCGCGTGAGCGAACCCTCGTCTAAAAGTCGTAGATCAGAGTGATGCGGCTCAGGGTGTCGGTTTGCACCGCGCCGGGCGGCGGGTTGCTGTCATATTCGACCGCATAGGACACCCGTGCCTTCAGCTTTTTGGCGATCGCTGCGTCCAGACCCGTGATGAGGTCAATCGACGTGTTGCGCGAATCGATGATCGCCACCGCCGATCCGCCGGTTTCGGCGACAGCGTTGGTGTCCTGCGTCAGCTTGAGGCGCTCGGTAATCTGCCAGTCGAAATCGAGCGCCAACAGCCCGGCAATGCGGCTTTCCTCGCGCCCGTCCACGAATTGCGTGACGCGGTAAGCAGGTCCGGCCTTGAGCGAAAGCTCCACATTGTCCCTCTTGAGCGCCTGATAGCCCATGCCCCCGGAGATGGCGTAGCGCCCTGAAAAGCCCTGAAAGCGGTCACGTTCGTACTGGGCGAGGGCATAGACATAGAAGCGGTCCGAGACGTTGACGTTGGGCTCGTAGCGACCGAGGAACTGTTCGCGCGTCGTGACCCCGGCGGCGCGTTGGTAATCGGCGCGGGCTGTCAGCCGGTGGCGCCACTGGATGCCTTGCCTCTCAAGGGTGAGAGCGGCGGTCACTCCGGTATTGGAGGTGTTACCGGTGGCGCGGAACCCGCCGAGTTCGCCGCGGCCGCTCCAGTTCTCGAACAGATTGGCTTCGCGTATGGCGGCCTGCTTCGCCTCGGCCTCGGCAGCCTTGCGGGCGGCGAGTGCGGTGGTGAAATCAGCAACCAGCGCGTCGATCTCGGCAATATCGGCAGGGTTGGTGGTGCGGGCAATGTCCGCAACGGTGCGCACCTTGCCCTCGTCGCCTGTGGCGATAGCGGCGTCGATCATGGCGCGCACGGGCTGCGGCAGCTCGGCCATGGCGGGCTGCGCGATCAGCGCCGCGCCAACCAGCGCCGCAATTCTGAAGCCTGGCAAAGCCACCATGTAACCGCGCCCTTTCACTGCGGCTTCAATAGGGGCGAGGGCGGGGGCCGGACAAGCCCCCGCATGATTTAGCGTACGCGCGGACCGCCGAACGGAAGCGGCGGAGGCGGACGGCGCACGCCGCGCGGCAACTGCGCCTGATAGGCCCGGCCGCAATGTTCGACGCAATAAGGAAAACCGGGGTTCACCTGTTCGCCGCAGAAGTGGAAGTCCGGCTCGCCCGGGTGGCCCATCGGCCAGCGGCACACCTTGTCCGACAGATCGAGCAGGCTGGTCTTGCCGGCGATCTCGGGGCTGGGCTTCGCGGGCACCAGACGGCGCGGCGGCGCCGGCGGGATCGGGGCCTGCTGGTCGCCCGGGCCCTGGCGCAAAAAGCCGCCGGGCCCGACCGAGACGATCTTGGGCAGATTTTCAGCCGGAGCGGGCTGTGCCGGTGCGGCGCTGTCAGCGACCGGTTCGGCGCGGGGCGCGGGCGCAACAGGGCGCGGCGCGGGCCGCTCTGCGGCCTCGATCGGCGCGCGGTCCGTAGGTTCGGCCGGTGCGGGCGGCGCTGCGGCGGGTGCCGGTGCGGGGGGCTTCTTGGCAGCGGGCGCGGCGGTTTTCTTCTTGTCGTTGGCCTTCACCGGCGAAGGGCGTGCCTTCAGCCCGAGCCGGTGTGCCTTGCCGATCACCGCATTGCGGCTGACCCCGCCCAGTTCGGTGGCGATCTCGCTGGCAGTCGCGCCGCCTTCCCACATCTTCCTGAGCGTTGCGATGCGCTCGTCCGTCCAGCTCATATGTTCTACCTGTTCCTGTGTCCGGCGCGTGTCCGGGTGGGGGTGCTTGTCAGGGCCGCGGTGCAAGCCTAGGCACCGTGCCCATGGCCGACAACGTTCCTGCAAATCCGCCCGGCAACGCCGCTCCCGTGACCGAATTGACGGCGCATGACAAGACCGGCGGGAGCTTCCGGTTCACCCCGCGCGGTGTGCCCGTGATCACGGGCGTCAATCGCGTGGGGTTGCTGGCCCTCTATATGAAGGAGGTCCGCCGATTTCTCAAGGTCCAGACGCAGACGATCTGGGCTCCGGCTTTCACAACCCTGCTGTTTCTGGTGATTTTCAGCGTCGCACTGGGGCGGGAAGGGCGCGAGGTGCTGGGCGTGCCCTTTGCCAGCTTCGTTGCGCCCGGCCTGATCGTGATGGCGATGATGCAGAACGCCTTCGCCAATTCCAGCTTCTCGCTGCTTGGCGGCAAGATGCAGGGGACAATCATCGATTATCTGATGCCCCCGCTATCCCCCGGCGAGTTAATGGCCGGCATCCTTGGTGCGGCGATAACGCGCGCGGTGGGGGTGGGCTGCGCGGTGGCGCTGGCGATGGCGCTGTGGCCGGGCGTCTCGCTCGGACTGGCGCACCCTTGGGCGGTTGTATGGTTCGGTCTGATGGGATCGCTGATGCTGGCAACGGTGGGCCTTGCGACCTCGATCTGGGCCGAGAAGTTCGATCACAACGCGGCTGTCACCAACTTCATCATCGCGCCGCTCTCGCTCTTGTCGGGGACGTTCTACGTAATCGAGAACCTCCAAGGCGTGTTCCAGACAGTCAGCCGGATGAACCCGTTCTTCTATGTGATTTCCGGCTTCCGCTATGGTTTTCTGGGCGCGAGCGACATCGGGGATGCGGCGCATGTGGCCGCGGCAGGCGCTGGGCTGCTGGTTTTGAACCTTGTGCTGGCAGCGGGCGTCTATGCGCTTCTTCGCAGCGGATGGAAGCTCAAGAGCTGACTGGCCGGCGAGTGACAATGCGGCCGCAGCCCGATCAGTGCGTCAGTGACCGCCGCATCCGGTAGCGACCATCCTTGAAGCTGTCGAACAGCTGGCGCACCGTCGGGTGATCGACCGGCCCGCCCTGCGGATCGGCGATAAGATTACCCTGGCTTACATAAGCAACGTAGGATGAGTCCTCGTTCTCTGCGAGCAGGTGGTAGAACGGCTGGTCTCGCCGGGGGCGGATATCTTCGGGGATGGACTGATACCATTCTTCCGAATTGGCGAAGACCGGATCGATATCGAACACCACACCGCGGAAGGCGAACAGGCGGTGGCGCACCACATCGCCGATCCCGAAGCGGGCGCGGGTCTGGCGCGGCGCGATGATGGTGCGTCCGGCTTGGCTGGAGAAGAACTCAGCACGTTCCATGCCCTCCAATATGGACCTTTGCCCGCGCAAAACAAGCATACCTGCTGGCGGCGATGCGGATATGCCCGAATTTTGTGCCTCTGCCCCTCTTGGCAAGCCCGACAGCTTGGTTTAACGGGCGCGCTTCCTGACGCGAACCGCCTTCGACCCGGCGGCAAACAAAGACGCGTCAGACCTCGCGGAGAGGTGGCAGAGTGGTCGAATGCGCCGCACTCGAAATGCGGTTTACCGGCAACGGTAACGTGGGTTCGAATCCCACCCTCTCCGCCACCGGCCTTTCCAAGCCAGTCCAAACCCAACCGGAAGCCCTTGCCAACCCTTCACAATACAGGGTTTTGCCACCCAATCCGATTCAGCCCAGTTCAGCCCCAGCCAAATGCATGTCGGGGTAGATTGGCTAGGCCGGACGAATCCGCAGGTTCTCTAACTGCTCCAACTGCTCGCGGATTCGGGACGGGCTGGATAAGCCTTTCGATCCGTTCATCCTGAAACCCGCCTTCTAGCAGGTCATCGCTCTCCGGCAGTGAAGTTCCAAAATCTTCCGGCGGCTGCCGACCCAGAGGCGGTCGTTGGCGGCCGCCGCGTTGAAGGACTGGTTCCGCCAAAAGCCGCCATGCAGCTTTCGGGGTCATGCATCACACGCTTACAATCGTTCGTCGGTGGAGAGCGGAATGGCAGATTCGCCCTATTTGCCGAAGCAGGAATTGTCGATGTCACACGGTGACATGGTGATGTCCCTGCGCTAGAGGCGCGGCCGCAATGACCAGCCTTCGCGCCTTGACCCACAGATATGCCCGGCTCGCGCTGGTGCTCGTGGTGCTTGCCCTGGCGGTAAAGGCGCTGGTGCCAGCAGGATACATGATCTCGTCTAATGGCGAGCGCTTTCTGACGGTGACGATCTGCGCCGATGCCAGCGGCACGCCGAAGCAGATGCGGATTGCCATCCCTGACAAGGATCAGACAGGCAGCGGCCATTCCGAGGCGGCGGACAAGGTCCAGCCTTGCGCTTTTTCGGGGCTGGGCCATGCCGCTTTGGGCGGAGCTGACCCGATCCTGCTGGCCGCTGCGCTGGCGTTCATCCTGCTGGTCGGGTTTGCGCCGCTCCGGGCGCCACCTGCTCGCGACATTCCTTTCCTGCGCCCGCCACTGCGCGGGCCGCCTGCCCTTTCCGTCTGATCGTCAGGCTGTGCGCGGCGGGGTTTGATCCCGGCGCGAGCAGCCCCATCGCTCACTGACCCGCCAGTGCAGGGTCGATGGCGCTCCGCCGCATCACAGGCGCGCGCCGACGGAAATTGGGATACATCATGCGAATCAACACTGTGAAGCGCGCTCTCATGGGCGCAACCATGCTTGCTGCCACCACTGCCGCGTTCCACGCTCCGCTTCAGGCGCAGGGGATCGGCCAGCGGCAGGACGAAATCATCGTCACTGCCAGCCTTCAGGGCACCCCCACGGCGCCCACGCCTGAAACCGCCCGAAAGGAGCTGGAACGCGTCCCCGGCGCGACGGGCCTGGTCGAGGACGAAGGCTTTGCCGATATCTTCGCGCAATCCATCGGCGATGCGCTGGAGCTGACCCCCGGCGTCTTCGCCGACACCAGCGCCCCGCGCGAAAGCCGCATTTCGATCCGCGGTTCGGGGCTCAATTCCAGCTTCGAACGGCGCGGCCTCACTGTCCTACGCGATGGGGTGCCGATCAGCCGCGCATCGGGCGCAACCGAGTTTCAGGAGGTCGACCCGCTGACCGTGCGGTACATGGAGGTTTTCAAGGGCGCAAACGGGCTGCGATATGGCTCGGCATCGCTCGGCGGGGCGGTGAATATCGTCAGCCCGACCGGGCGCACCGCGCGCGCGCCGATCGCCCTGCGCGCTGAGGGCGGTAGCTTCTCCACATTCCGCGGCAATGCTTCTCTGTCCGGCAAGAGCGGCGATGTGGATTACTGGGGCGGTATCACCGGCCTCACCAGCGACGGCTACCGCGAACACAGCGAGGTGCGGAGCCTTTACGGCCATGCCAACCTTGGCTGGCGGGTGTCGGACAACATCGAGACGCGCTTCTATGTCACCGCGCTGTCGGACAATTTCGCGCTGGCTGGGAGCTTGCGCCTCGCCGATGCGCTCGCCAATCCGCGTGCTGCGGGCCGCCCGGTGACGGCGGGGCCGGTGGTGCTCGATCCCGGCCCGGTGGCGGATGACTGGGACCGTAACCTCGATGTCTACCGCGTCTCCAACCTTACCGTGATCGACCTGGGCGGGGCCGATCTGGAACTCGGTGCATGGTATGCGCGCCGCAATCTCGACCACGCGATCACCCGCTTTGCCGGGATCATCGTGCAAGGCGAGGACGAGGTGGGTGTATCCACCCGCCTTTCCGGTAGCCTGCCCTTCCTCGCCGATCAAAGCCGTTGGCAGGTGGGGGCGATCTATGCCTTCTCGACCAATGACGCGAAGACGTTCGCCAACAATTCGGGTGCGCGCGGCGCATTGCGCACGCAGTCCGATCAGGATTCGGATACGCTGACGGTCTATGGTCAGGCCGATCTCGGGCTGACCGACGCCGTCACGCTGATCGCGGGCGGGCAATATGCCCGCGCCACCCGCGATGTGACCGCCATCCTCCATGCGGTGACTGGCCGGGGCGAATACGACCAGTTCAACCCGCGCGTCGGCCTGCTGGTGGATGCGGCCGATGACATCCAGTTCTTCGGCAATATCAGCCGAAGCTTCGAAGCGCCGAGCCTTGCCGATCTCACCAGTGGCGGGGCCTTCCCCTTCGCCCCGCTCGATCCTCAGCGCGCGACCGTGTTCGAAGTGGGCACGCGCGGGCAGGCGGGGATCGTCTCGTGGGATATCGCGCTTTACCGGGCGGAGCTGGAGAACGAGTTCCTCGACCTTGCCGTGCCGGGCGCGCGGGGGCTGGTGACGGTCACCACCAACGGGGACCGCACCATCCATCAGGGGCTCGAATTCGGGCTCGACCTCAGGCCTCTCAAGGCGGCGCTGGAAGCGAACAATCAGGCCCTGCGGCTGAGCGCGGCCTACACCTTCAACGACTTCACCTTCGATGGTGACGCGGTCTATGGCGACAACCAGCTTGCCGGGGTGCCGCGCCATGTGCTGATCGCCGAAGCCCGGTTTGACCAGCTCGACAAGTTCTACCTCTCCACCACCCTGCGCTGGATCCCCGATGGCCCGTGGGCTGACTATGCCAACACCGAGCGGGCGCCGGGTTATGAGACCGTTCAGATCACCGCCGGGGTGACGCTGACCGACGGCATCGAGCTGTTCGGTTCGGTCGAGAACCTGTTTGACGAGGTGTTCATTTCCAACGTCACCACCAACGCCAACCAGCGCCTGACGAACGAGGCGATCTACACCCCCGGCCAAGGGCGCGCCTTTTTCGGCGGCCTGCGCGCGCGGTTCTGAGGAGGCTGCAATGAGCGTCAAGACGAAGACGGCACGCTGGTCATACTCCAAGCACCAGTGGCTGGGGTTGATCGGCGGGATCAGTCTGCTGGTGTGGGGCCTTTCCGGCCTCACCCATATCGCGATGGTCCTGTTCGGCCCGCAGCAGGCGGCGTTCATGCCGCCTGCTGCCGAGGTCGCGCTCGAAGGGGGGCGGCCGATTGCCGAAACTCTCGCGAACGAGGGCATAGCCGAAGCGGTGGCGGTGAAAACCGTCCCCGCTTCCGGCGGCGGCGTGCTGTGGCAGGTCACTCCGGCTGCGGATGGCGCGCGGCGCTACTTCCGCCCCGCAGATGGTGGCGAAGTCACAGACGGTGACCGGGCGCAGGCCGAATTCCTCGCCCGCCACTATCTCGCCACCGACCGGGCGATCACCTCGGCCAAGCTGCAAACGCAGTTCGATGCCGACTACCCCTGGGTCAACCGCCTGCTGCCCGTGTGGAAGCTGGAGTTTGCGGGAGACGATGGCCTCACCGCCTATGTCCATACCGAAACCTACAGTCTGGCGGCGGTGAACAACACCACCAAGACCCGCCTGCAATCGGTTTTCCGGGCGCTGCATACTTGGGAATGGGTGCCGCAGGGGATGGACTGGCTCAGGGTGGTGGTGATCGGCCTGATGGTCGGAAGCCTGCTGGCGCTCGGTCTGACCGGCATCGCCATGCTGATAACAGTGCGGCGCAAGAAGCGGCTGCCGGGCGCGCGGGGCTGGCATCGGATCGCGGGCTATGTGCTCGCTCTGCCGCTGATCATGTTTTCCGCCTCGGGGATTTACCATCTGATCCAGTCCGCGCTGGTGCCGCCGGTCAGCCAGCTCAAGATGGGGCGCCCCGTCAATGTCGCGAGCGGCAAATGGCCGGTCGAGGCTGACTGGGCGCTGATTGCCAAGGGGCGCGATATCGCCTCGGTCGCGCTGGTCGAGGGGGCACAGGGGCAGCCGCTCTACCGCATCGGCCTTGCGCCAAAGGGCCCGATGGGTGGCGGCGAGCATGACCACGGCCCCGCCAAGACGGCAGCGGCGGATCATGGCATGGCAGGTCACGACCATGCGGCGATGATGGCGGCGCAGGCCAAGCCCCCTACCACCGACGCCGAAATCCGCGAGGCGCGCTTTGCCGGGATCAAGCCCGATGGCCCTGCGATCTATGTCGATGCTGCAACCGGCAACGTGGTGTCCTCAGGCGACAGGGACCTCGCCCGCGCCATTGCCCGCCGCTTCACCGGTGCCCCTGACAGCGCGGTGACCGGCGTGGAGCTCGTCACCCGCTTCAGCCACGAATACGACTTCCGCAACAAACGCCTGCCGGTGTGGCGGGTCGATTACGGCGCGCCGGTCAAGGCCAGCTTGTTTGTCGATACCGGGGCGGGCGTGCTGGTCGATCGGGTCGCGGACAGCGAGAAGCCTGAACGCCTCGTGTTCAGCTTCATCCACAAGTGGAACTTCCTGTTCCCGGTCGGACGCCTCGCGCAGAACGTGATTGTGGGCGGTTTTGCCATTGCCCTCATCGGCTTCGTGGCGGTGCTGGGCCTGAGGATGGATCTGATCCGTCGCCTTCGTGCAATCCGCCATGAGCAAAGGCTGGAGGAAGATTAAGGCACTGCATTCATACGAAACAGCGATCCCGCACCCGGTCTGCCGCCATTCGCAACGGTCAATGCGAATGGCGGCATCGGGGCCAGTTTCTGGACGGTAGCAATTTTCTTGCGAGTGAGGTCAAGCTGCTGTGCCACTTTCGGGATCACGTAAAGGCCCAGCTGATGACCGAGGATGGATGTTGAGGCGAATGCCCGGAATAAACACCCGGCAGGCGGCTCTGCGGGTCGGGCGCTTCCGGGGGGCCTGCCAGTGTCGCATCAGATTTGAACCTGGCTCCCCAGTTCGACCACGCGATTGGTGGGCAGCTTGAAGCTCTCCATTGCGCTTTCCGAGCTCTTGGACATCCACGCGAACAGGGCCTCGCGCCAGCGCGCCATTCCGGGGTGATCAACCGAAGGAATCAGCTTCTGGCGGCCGAGGAAATAGCTGGTAGTCATCGGATCGAAGCTGCCGTGGAAGCAGGCAAGTGCGGCGAGTTCGAGCGGGATATCAACCTCCTCCATGAAACCATAGCGGATGATCACGCGGTAGAAGCCATGGCCCGCATCTTGCACCTCGGTGCGGTCCTCCGGGGCAACCTGCGGCACCTCTTCAACCTTGACGGTCACGATCAGCACGCGCTCGTGCAAAACCTGATTGTGCTTGAGATTGTGCAGCAGGGCCGATGGCACGCCGGTGTCCGCAGCTGAGAGATATACCGCCGTGTTGCGCACCTGGTGCACCGATTTCGCGGTGGAGGCGATGAACAGGTCGAGGGTCAGACTTCCCTCGCCCTCCGCCATCCGCTCGCGCATGATCTTGCGGCCCGTCGCCCAAGTGGTGAGCAGCGTGAACAGCACCCCTGCCACCGCCAGCGGGAACCAGCCGCCATCGGGAATCTTGGCGATGTTCGAGGCAAAGTATATCCCGTCGACCAGCGCAAACAGGGCAATGGCGCCAGCGGCCAGCAGCTTGTTCCAACGCCACACGTGGAACACCAGAAAGGCCAGCATCATCGTGGTGATGATCATCGTCCCGATGACCGAAATGCCATAGGCCGAGGCGAGCCTGGTCGATTCCCCGAAGCCCAGCACCAGCACCAGCACCATGACCAGCAGCCCCCAGTTGATCGCCTGGATGTAGATCTGACCGGCTGCCTTGGCGCTGGTCTGTAGCGTCTTCAATCGCGGTAGAAAGCCCAGTTGCACCGCCTGATGGGTCACCGAAAAAGCGCCCGAGATCACCGCCTGACTGGCGATGATGGTCGCCGCGGTGGCGATGAATACCAGCGGCAGACGCGCCCATTCAGGGGCCATCAGATAGAACGGGTTTTCGGCGGTCGACGGATCGCCCAGCATCAATGCGCCTTGCCCCATGTAATTGAGCATCAGGCAGGGATAGGCGATCGTCAGCCAGCTGAAACCCACAGCGCGGCGCCCGAAATGGCCCATGTCGGCATAGAGTGTCTCCGCGCCCGTCACCGCAAGGAAAACCGATCCCATGGCCAGAAAGGCGAGATGGGGATCGTAGACGAAGAACTGCGCGGCATGAAGCGGGCTGAGGATGCCGAGAATTTCCGGCCGGGCGGCGATATTGACCACGCCCAGCGTTGCCAGCGTGGCGAAATAGATCAGCACGACGGGGCCGAACAGCGCGCCCACCTTGGCCGTTCCGCGATACTGGATCAGGAACAGCGCGATCATGATCGCCACCGCAATCGGCAGCACCAGCGCCTCCAGCGCCGGGTTGACGATGGTCAGCCCTTCGACTGCCGAAAGCACCGAGATTGCTGGCGTCAGCATCGCATCGCCATAGAACAGCGAGGCCGCCAGCACGCCCAGCACCATCAGCACCGCGCTCGCCCGGCGGTTCTCGATGTGGCGCGAAATCAGGGCCAGCAGGGCGAATGACCCGCCTTCGCCCTTGTTGTCGGCGCGCATCGCGACAAACACATATTTGACCGTCACGATCAGCATCAGCGACCAGAAGATCAGGCTTAGCACCCCGAACACGTGCAGCCGGTCGACGGTCAGCGGGTGCGGGCCGACAAAGCTCTCCTTGAGCGCATAGAGCGGCGAGGTGCCGATATCGCCGAACACGACGCCGATCGCGCCGAGCATCAGCACGGGCAGGCTTTCGCGGGGAGAGGAATGGGCGGAGGAGGCCGCGGTGGGCAGGCCAGTTTGTGCTGTGGTCATGCCCTGTTCCTTGCGCGCTCACCGCATAAAGTTTCCATGTGGATTGGGTGCACGCGAGGCTGACAAGGCTCGACGCGTCCGGTTTTGCGGCGCATCTTCACGGCATGTTTGACGATGCTTCCACATCGCTCCACGCCGGGCCGAGCACGGGTTCGCGCGCCATCGGGCTTGTCCTTGGATTGCTGCTGATCCTTGCCGCGACTGTCACCGGGCTGGTGATGACGCCCGGCTGAGATGCGGCGGCGGTGGTGCTGCTCTATCTGCCCCCGGTGCTGGTTGCCGCGCGCTACGCCGGACTTGTCCCGGCGCTGGCGGTGTCGCTGATCGCCACCCTGACGTTCAACTTCTTCTTCACCGAGCCATACCGGACTCTGCGCATCACCAGCCCCGCCGACATCATGACAGTTGCGGCGCTGTTTCTGGTTGCGGTCGTCACCAGCCAGCTGGCCAGCGCGATGCGGACCCAGACCCAGCTGGCAGCCGAGCGCGCTGCCCGCAACGCGACCATTGCAGGCCTCGCGCGCAGGCTGATCCCCTGCACCGACCGCGAGGCCGTTGCCTCAGTGGTGGTGAGCGACCTTGCCCGGCTGTTCGATTGTCATGCGGTGTTTGCGGTGGGCGAAGGCCCGGCGGACTTTCTCGCCGCGCAGCCTCCCGCGCCTGTTCTTGCCGCCAATGATCAAGCCGCGCTAGCCACCACCCTCGCTGAGGGCAAGCGGGCGGGACGCGGCTTGCAGCGGAGCGGTCAGGCGGACTGGCAGTTCCATCCGGTTCTCGGCGCAGGCAAGGTTCACGCCGCCATTGGGCTAGCGTGCACCGATGGTCAGCCACCGGTTGCGGCAAGCCAGCGCGAGCTGCTGGGCAACCTACTCGACCAGGCGGCGCTCGCGCTTGAACGGGCACGACTTGAGGCTGAGGCCAACGCCGCCATCGCTTCGAAAGAGCGTGACCGCATGCGCGCCGTGCTGCTCGCCTCGATCGGCGAGGACGTGAAGCCGCGCCTGCTCGCCATTGAAAAGAGTTCGCGCAGCCTGCGCCGCAACCCGGGTGACAAGGAAGCCGCTGGTGCCATCGCGGCCGAGGCGGCGCGGCTTCAGCTCTATGTCGACAACCTCGTCGATCTCGGCCCGGGCGAGGATCAGGAGCCGATCATCTGCGGGCCATTGGCGATCGATCTGTTCCGCCATGCCGTAACCCGGAGCGGCGCGGCGGTGCACCTCACGCCCAAGGAATTTGCGGTGCTGGCCGAACTCGCCCGCCATGCCGGACGGGTGCTGAGCCATCGGTATCTCCTGCGCGCCGTTTGGGGTCCGGCGCACGAGGATCACATCGATTACCTGCGCGTCGCGATCAGGGCCTTGCGGCAGAAGCTGGAGGATGACCCGGCCACGCCTGCGCTGATCCTGAACGAGCCGGCGGTGGGCTACAGGCTGGCATTGCCTGATGGGATCGCAGCCTGATCCACATGGCTTCCTTATGGGCAATCGTCGCAAGGTCAGGGCGATGCTGCGGCAATCAGCAAGCAGCGACAAGGATCAAGCCGCGATGAGATTTGCCCGCCTCGCCCATTGCATTAGCCTGCCTGCCGCCGCGATTGCTGGCGTGCCCGGTGCGCTCCACGCCCAGACCACCGATTCCGACACAGCTGTCGCTGTCAGCACTGACGACAGCCGCAATCCGGGCCCGATTGGTACCGACCGTCCGACCAAGAGCAACGCGGCCTGCACGGTGCCCGAAGGCATGGTGCAGGTCGAAGCTGACCTGTTCAGCTGGACACGCATGGCCCACGGATCCGCGCGCGCTGATGTGCTGGTCTACAGCAATCCCGTGGTCAAATACGGGCTTGGCGCCAAAGCTGATATCCAGCTCAATATCGCCCCGCTGGTCGAGGTGCGCACGCGCGCAGTCGGACAGGCCGTCAGCCAGAGCGGCGTGGGCGATCTGACCTTGCGCTTCAAGCAGCGCCTCACCGGCTCTGACAGCCGCGTGCAGGTGGCGCTGCTGCCCTTCGTCAAGGCGCCCACCGCCGAACGCGGGATCGGCAATGGCGAGTGGGAAGGCGGCGTGATCGTCCCTGTGCAGGTCCCGGTAGGGCACGGCCACGCTGACGCTGGTGCCGCAGATCAATCTGCTTGCCGATGCGCTCGCGCCGGCGGATCGTCACTTCGAGTTTCAGGGGGTGGCCAATCTTGCCTACCCGGTCGCCGATCGCACAACGGCTGCGGTGGAATTGTGGACCTCGCAGAACTGGGACCCGGCCGGGACGGTGCAGCAGTACTCGGCTGATGCAGCGGTCAGCTACCTGCTCAACGATGCGCTGCAACTCGACGCCGGGGGCAATTTCGGCCTCAATCGGGCGACCCCTGATGTCCAAGTTTACATCGGCGTTTCGGCACGGTTCTGAGAGGCGAGAACGCCTGGTTTGCGCTCGGCGCGAACAGCGGACTTACGATCTCTTGTCGGTCGCTTGGTGAATGGCAGCTGCTAGCGAGACACGCGGAGAAGCTGACTGGCAGGTTCCGTCACGATAAGCCGAACGGCAGCAAGCTGCCTTCATTGAAAAACATCTGCCCTTCTGCAATCGACCCCGGAGCGGTCGTTCCCGACGACCCAGTGATGGCCCGAATGCCGCCGTCGGCAGCATCACTCCTTCAGGAAATGATCGCACTGCAAAGCCGGGCTGCGGACCCTGCCGTGCGGCGGTGCTGCAGCAGACGCTTCAGCCAATCATTTCGGCGGTCCAGTCCGAGCACTTATCAAAGTGGTGAGAGAGCCGCCCGTCAGAGAGCACTCGGAGGTTCAGATCGATTTAATAGTATTGACTCTCATTCGCAATAAGGCCACCTGCCGGGCGTCTCCCCCGTGACCCTAGCAGGAAGCCCTTCGCGTGTATTTCAGATCGATCCTTGCCCTCTCCGCCGCCCCTCTTCCTCTTCTGGCAGTGCCCGCCACGGCTGAGGATGCCCTTGAAAGCGAAGCGGAAAGCCAGCAGCAGACCGGCCGCATTATAGTCACCGCCACCCGGACGCCCGTGCTGCAAGAGGAAGCGCCCGCGACCGTCACGGTGATCACCAGCGAAGACATCGCCGATCAGCTCGCTACCGACATCAAGGACCTCGTTCGGTTCGAACCCGGCGTCACTGTGCGCCGTGCACCTGCGCGCTTCGGCGCAGCGATTGGCGCGACAGGCCGTGCGGGCAACGAGGATATCGCGATCCGGGGTGTCGGCGGCAACCGCGTGCTGATCCAGGTCGATGGCATCCGTTCACCGCAAGGCTTCAGCTTCGGCCCGCAAAGCGCGGGGCGCGACGGTTTTGCCGATGTCAGTCTGGTCAAGCAGGTCGAGATCCTGCGCGGCCCGGCCTCGGCGCTCTATGGCTCGGACGGTCTCGCGGGCGCGGTCAGCTTCGTCACGGCTGACCCGGTCGATATCATAAAGGGCACACGCATTGGAGGCTTCGTCTCGACCCAATTTTCGTCCGACGATAACGAATTCGCCCACACCGCGACCCTCGCCGGACAGACCGCCAACCTTTCGGCGATGGTCGCCTACAGCCGGCGCGACTTCAACGAACTGGAGAACCGTGGCACCACCGGCGGCACCGGCCCGGCCCGCACCTTGCCCAATCCGCAGGATGGCAGCAGCGATGCCGTGCTCGCCAAGCTGGTGTGGGACAATGGCCCGCACCGCATCCGTCTGACCGGCGAATGGCTTGAGAGCGCTGTGGAAACCGAGGTGCTGACCGGCCTCGGTCCGGCCTTCACGTTCGGTCCGCAACCGGTGTGGAATGTCGACGCTTTGAACGCACGCGATACCGCTGAGAGGAAGCGCGCCTCGCTGGACTGGACCTATGACGGCAACCCCGGGGACGTGATCGAATATGCCTTCCTCTCGGCCTATTGGCAGGACGCCGAGGATCGCCAGTTCGCTTTCGAAGAGCGCACCACCCTCACAGCCACGGCTGCGCCTGATCGTGAGCGGCTGAACACCTTCGAAAACCGCGTCTACGGCGCGGTCGGCGAGCTGCGCTCCGGCTTCGATCTGGGCGGGATGAAGCACCGCATTGCGCTGGGCGGGGACATCAGCTGGACCCGCCAGCAGGGCCTGCGCGACGGCACCTTCCCCGGGCGCGGCGAGAGCTTTCCCACGCGCGCCTTCCCTGTCACCGACTTCACGCTCGGAGGGCTGTTCGTCTCGGACGAGATCACGTTATTCGATGGGACGCTGACGCTGTTCCCCGCGCTGCGCTTCGACTTCTACGACCTCAACCCGACCGACGATCCTCTGCTCGCCACCTTTGTGCCGCAGGGGCAGAGCGGCAGCCGCCTCTCGCCAAAGTTCGGCGCCACGGTAAAGCTGGCGCCCGATGTGATCGTGTTTGGCAACTACGCGCAGGGCTTCCTCGCGCCCACGCCTTCGCAGGTGAACAACTTCTTCGAATTCATTGCGGGCGGCTACACCTCGATCCCCAATCCCGACCTGCGTCCCGAGACGAGCGAGAGCTTCGAGGCAGGCGCGCGCTATGTCGGCGAACAATTCTCGCTGCAACTGACTGCGTTCCGCGGCGACTACGACAATTTCATCAGCCAGCAGGTGGTGCGCGGCGGCTTCACCCCGCAGAACCCGGCTATCTTCCAGTTCATCAACTTTGACAGCGCGCGGATCGAGGGCATCGAAGCGCGGGCCGAGATGAAGCTGGACAATGGCCTTACCGGGCGCGTTGCGATGGCCTATGCCAATGGCGATACGATTGATCCGGTCGGAAGCCGCACACCGCTCGATACGATCGATCCGTTCAACCTCGTCGGCAGCATCGGCTATCGCGATCCGCAAGGGCGGTTCGGGGGCGAGCTGATCCTCACCCAAAATGCCCGCAAGCGAGCCAGCGAACTGGAGCGCGCCGCCGACGGCAGCGACCTGTTCGTGCGGCCGGGGGCCTCGACCATCCTCGATCTCACCGCCTTCTATGCCGTCACCGACAGGCTGAAACTGCGCGTCGGGCTCTTCAACCTGACCAATGAAACCTACGCCCTGTGGTCCGACGTGCGGGGCTTGCGCACCGCAGACGCGGGGATCGTGGAAGCCTTCACCCGCCCGGGCCGCAACCTCAGCGTTTCGGCCAGCTACCGCTTCTAAACCCCACATGGAGGACACCATGAACCGACTGACCAGGACCCTGCTCGCCTCCGGCCTTGCCGCGTTGGCACTGGCGGCCACGCCCGCCCCGGCGCTCGCCGATGGCCCGATCGTGCAATCCGCCGAGGCCGCCAAGGCCGCCTTCGAGGAAGACCGCAAGACCATCCTCGCCATGGCGGGCGACTTCAAGGTGACCTTCGACATGCAGGAATCGACCCCCTGGATGGAAGGTTACACCCCGCTCGAACGCAAGATTTCGGGCGGTTACGAAAGCGTCCGCGTAATCGAGGACACCGGCACACGGATCGTGCTCCAGCACCTGCTCGTCACGGGCGACGCGGCCAACCCCTATGTCGTCAAGCATTGGCGGCAGGACTGGGAATATCAGCCCGCGCAGATCCTCGCCTTCAAGGGCGGCGATACGTGGGAGTTGACCCCGGTGCCCGAAAAGATGCGCGCCGGGCGCTGGTCGCAGACCGTGTATCAGACCGATGACAGCCCGCGCTATGCCGGGTGGGGCGAGTGGGAGACCACCCAGGGCATCCGCCGCTGGCGCTCCAACTGGACCGCCCGGCCGCTCGCCCGGCGCGATGCGATCCGGGGTCCGGTTTATGATCACTACATGGGCATCAACCGCCACCAGTTGACCCCCACAGGGTGGATTCACTGGCAGGACAACACGAAGATGCAGACCCCTGCGAACGGCGCGGGCGAGGCGAAGCCGGTGGTGCAGGAATATGTCCTCAACACCTATGAACGCTTCAACGGCTACAATGTCGCCGCGGCCGAGGCCTATTGGGAGCGCACCAAGGGCTACTGGAACGCGGTGCGCGGCAAGTGGGACAAGGTCGCCGAAAGCAATGGCGGCATCCGCATCGCGCAGGAACCAAGCGCCGGAACGGTGATCGCCAGCGAGCTGATGTCCCTCGCCGATCAGATCAAGGACGGCAAGGAAACTCCCGAAGCCGCCAGCGCTCGCGCGCTCGCGCTTATCGAGGAAGGGACTTCCCGCAAGGGCGGCTGATTGGGTCTGGAGGTGGACGGCGGAATGCGCACCATGTGCATTCCGCCCACACAGCCCGAAGCATCGTGAAGGGTATGCACAGAATGGAGCAAATGGACCCACGCAGGAGCTGAAGCTGGAGCGCTTCCATCAACGGCGATCACGAGCATGGTAAAGCGCGTCGTTACTCAAAGCGTGTGTCGGTTGCGATCAACGGCAGCTAAACGGCTGCTCTTGGGGGTTGTAGCCCACACGCCGCCATTCTGAAATCCACCCAGCTTCGGGCATGAGCGGGGCCAATCGGCGATCCCAGTAGCAGCCCGACGGCTTTTGGCGGAACCAGTCGTTCAACGCGGCTGCCGCCAACGACCAGGTCTGGTCGGCAGCCGCCGGAAGGTTCTGGGTCGGATGCAGCCGGAAACGGCAACGCCGTATTGCGTCGGCAACGTGAGGCAGTGTGTCGCTGTTGCAACGTCTGCAAAACGTCATTTTATTGTCGTTGCTCTGCAATCGGAATTCTATCGAACCGCAACATCCAAGGCCTAGCCGCGCCCTGGCAACCAAAACAATTGCAGGGGCACAAACCATGAAATCCTCCACGTTGCGTATCGCGTTTCTCTCCAGCGCGGCGATGATCGGTATCGCCATCCCGGCGCAGGCCATTGCCGCAGAGGCAGACGCAGACGCGCAAAACCTCTCCGCTGCGACCGATGCCGACGCGCCGGAAGCCGGCGAAATCGTCGTCTACGGCAAGGGCGAAGTGCGTCAGGTCACCGAGATCAGCGCCGACGACATCCAGCTGACCACCGCTGGCTCAAGCCCGTTCATCGCGCTGCGCAAGCTTCCGGGCGTCAACTTCCAGTCTGCCGACCCGTTCGGCGTCTATGAATGGTCGACCCGCATCACGCTGCGCGGCTTCAATCAGAACCAGCTCGGCTTCACGCTCGACGGCGTGCCGCTGGGCGACATGAGCTATGGCAACACCAACGGGTTGCACATCAGCCGCGCGATCATCGCCGACAATATCGGCCAGACCCGCGTGAGCCAGGGCGCCGGCGCGCTTGGCACCGCCTCGACTTCGAACCTCGGCGGGACGCTGGAATTCTTCAGCCGCGCGCCGCAGAGCGAACTCGGCATCGCCGGCAACGTCACCTATGGCGACAGCAACACCTTCCGCGCCTACGGCACACTCGATACCGGCGATCTGGGCGGGGTGAAGGCCTATGTCAGCGCCGCGCATATTGATGCGGAAAAGTGGAAGGGCTTTGGCACCCAGCGGTCGACGCAGGTCAACGCGAAGCTGGTGGCTGATTTCTCGCCCTCGACCACCTTCACCGCTTTCGTCAATTTCTCCGACCGCAAGGAGAACGACTATCAGGACCTCAGCCTGTCGATGATCAACCGGCTGGGTTATGATTGGGACAACATTTCGGACAACTGGCCGCTGGCGGTGCAACTCGCCTTCATCGGCGCCAACCGCGGCGATACCGGCGTTGTGGTCGGTCCGAACACCTTCGGCACCAGCTATCCCGCGCCGATCCAGACGATCGACGATGCCTATTTCGACGCCGCTGGCCTGCGCCGCGACTGGCTGGGCAGTGCCCGCATCGATCAGCAGCTCGGCGACAATGTGACGCTCGGCCTGCAAGGCTATTTCCACACCAACAAGGGCCAGGGTTCGTGGATCACGCCCTACCGTGCCAGCCCCGGCGGCCTGCCGCTGAGCTTTCGCACCACCGAATATGAAATGAAGCGCATCGGCGTCCTGGGCGATCTCGAAGTTGCACTTGGCGCGCACACTGTGCGTCTTAACCTGTGGTATGAGAACAACGACTTCGAGCAGGCCCGCCGCTTCTACGACATGGGCACCAGCCAGACTGTCCCGCTCACCTCGGCGCTGACCTATCAGTCCAACCCGTTCTTCACTCAGTGGAACAACGCCTACAACACCCGCACCTTCCAGTACGCAGTGCAGGATCAGTGGGATGTGACCGACGCCCTGTCGATCACGGCAGGCTTCAAGGGTCAGGCGGTCAAGCTTGAAGCGACCCCGATCAACCCCACTCCCGGCCCGCTGGCACTGGGCGAGATCAAGAGCGAGGATCTGTTCCTGCCGCAGGTAGGTGTGCTCTACACGCTGGGCGGCGGCAACGAGATCTTTGCCAGCTTCACCCAGAACCAGCGCGCCTTCATCGCCTCGGCGACCTCCGGCCCGTTTGCAACCTCGGCTGCCGGCTTTGCCGCGCTGCGCGACCAGATCGAACCCGAGCAGACCGATACGTTCGAACTCGGCTTCCGCTTCGGTGAAGGCCAGCTGACCGGGGTGATTGCGGGCTATCTCGTCAGCTTCCGCAACCGCCTGCTCGCAATCCCGCAGGGTCCGGGCATCGTCGGTAATGCCGCGCTGCTCTCGAACGTGGGTGACGTGCGCTCTGTCGGCGTGGAATTGGGTGTGCAGTGGCAGCCGGTGCCCGATTTGACCGTGACCGGCAGCTATGCCTACAACGACAACACCTACCGCGATGACGTGATCAACCAGTCGGGCACCGTGGTGCAGGCAATCAAGGGGCGCACGGTGGTCGACAGCCCCGAAAGCATCGCCAACGTCGAATTCGCCTATGACGACGGGCAGTTCTACGCCCGCGCCAACGCCAACTATACATCGCAGCGGTTCTTCACCTTCTCCAACGACCAGTCGGTCGACGGGCGGGTGCTGGTCGACGCGCTGATCGGTTTCCGCCTGCAAAGCGACAATCGCTTCCTCAACGGGCTGGCGATCGAAGGCACGGTCACCAACCTGTTCGACGAGGAGTATGTCGGCACGATCGGCTCGAACGGGTTCGGCTTTGCAGGCGACAACCAGACCCTGCTGGCCGGCGCGCCGCAGCAGTTCTTCGTGACCCTGCGCAAGGACTTCTGAGGATGATAAGGGGGCGGCAGGGCACACCCCGCCGTCCCCTTCCCCCCTAGGGCGATGATGGCGCAATCATCGCCCGTCTTGTTTGCGCTGGAAAATTCTGATCCCGAGACGAGGCTGCCTGTGATCCGCAATCCGTTCCAGAACCGTATCACGCGCCGCACCACGCTCGGCAGTCTGGCGGCGGGGACGGCGGCTTTGTCCTGGCCCGGCATCGCGCGGGCTGCGCCTGACGGGTCATTCCGTCACGGCGTGGCCAGCGGCGATCCCGATGCGAACAGCGTGGTGCTGTGGACCCGCCTGACAACCTCGGGCGATGTGACACTGGTCGGCGAAATCGCACAGGACCCGGATTTCGTCCGCATCGTGATGACCACGCAGATCGTGACTGGGCCGGATCGCGATTACACTGCCAAATGGCTGGCCCGCGGGCTTGAGCCGGGGCGGACCTATTACTACCGCTTTCGCCTCGACAGCGAAGTTTCCGCCGTCGGCCGCGCCCGGACGTTGCCAATGGGCAGGCTCGACCGGCTGGGCATCGCGCTCGCGTCCTGCTCCAATTTCGCGTTCGGCTATTTCAATGCCTATGAAGCCATCGCTCACGACCCGGCGGTGGACTTCGTGCTGCACACCGGCGACTATATCTATGAATATGGTCAGGACGGCTGGGGCGACGAGACCGGCAAGGCGCTGGGCCGCAGGCATGATCCGGCGCATGAGATTGTCAGCCTGTCGGACTATCGCTGCCGTCACGCGCAATACAAGACCGATGCCGGCGCGCAGGCGATGCACGCCGCGCACACCTTCATGGCCTGCTGGGACGATCACGAAAGCGCCAACAATCCCTGGACCGGCGGCGCGCAGAACCATCAACCGTCCAGCGAAGGCGACTGGCAGGCCCGCCTTGAGGCCTCGATCCGCGCCTATTTCGAATGGATGCCGGTGCGCGAGCCCGAATGGCTCGATCGCAAGGGGGCCACGCGGGCACAGTTCTGGCGAAGCTACAGCTTCGGCGATCTGGCGACATTGACCACGCTGGAAACCCGCCACACCGCGCGGGCCGAGCAGATCGACTATGCGCCGGTGCTGGACAAGTCGGGTGACGGGGGAGCTATCGTCCGGTTCCGCCGCGAGGTGCTGGAGGCGCCGAACCGGGCCATGATCTCGCCCGAATGCGAGGCTGATCTCGCCCGCAGCCTGAAGCAATCGGTCGCCGTCGGACAGCCGTGGCGGCTGATCGGTAATGCCATCCCGATTGCGCGCACCGATGTTCCCGACGTGGTGGGCCTTGGCATCCTGCCCGATCCGGATGCGCCCGGCGCGCCCTTCGCCGGTGCCGCGCTCGACAATGCGAGAGTGCTGGCAGCGAAAGGCCGGGCGGGCCTGCCATTTTATCCCGATACCTGGGATGGCTATCCATGGGCGCGCGAGGCGCTTTATGACCTGTCACGCAAGGCAGGGGCAGGCGACCTGATCTTCCTGACCGGAGACAGCCACAGCTTCTGGGCCAACAGCCTCAAGGACGCGGCTGGGCGGCCTGCCGGTGTCGAACTAGGTACGGCCGGCATCACTTCGCCGGGCGATTTCGTGGAAAGCGGGTTCGGGGACAAACTTTCGCGGGCGCTGGACAAGGCATTTGCCGACCATATCCCGGAAGTGGTGTGGACGGACAATATGCATCAGGGTTACGTCCGGCTGGACCTGCAACGCACCAACGCTGAAGCGACCTTCATTGCGGTGGATACGATCCGGTCCCGCGCCTTCCGCCCCTTCATCGTCAACCGCTTCACAATCGCGCGAAACGGCACCGGAATAGGCTTTGCCTGAAGGGAAATGGGCTGGGCGGCACGCGCCAGAAGCCTGGTCGCGACGATTGCGTGCGGGGTTCGACTGCCCAAAGACCCTTACCGATCCGGGACAGCTAATTAACGCTTGTGGTTAATAACTCGATCCAGCGCGGCCACCGGCCTGTTCGGGAGAATTTATGTCCAGCAAACTCAAAGCCATCGCCGGTGCCCGCACCATCCTTGAAGAGGCCATGCAGCATCAGGAGGCGGGTGATCTGGTCGCGGCCGAGGCGCACTACAGGATGGTTATCGAGGCTGGTTACCGTGTGGCTGATGTCTTGCCGATCCTTGCGAGGCTCCTTGGTCTGCGCGGCGCCGATGAAGAGGCGCTGGCGATGTGGGACAGGCTGTTGGCGATCGACCCTGCGCATCGCACAGCCCATCATGAAAAGGGCTTGATCTACAGCCGGATGGGGCACCGCGATCTTGCGATCAGCGCACTCAGGGCAAGCTGCTCAGCCGACCCGGCAGATCCCGTCAGCGCCAACAACCTGGCAGTCATGCTGGCAGACGCAGGCTGCAAGGAGGAGGCACTCGAACAGTTTCGTCGTGCGCTGGCACTTCAGCCAGACAATCTCCACATCCAACACCAGATCAACCGCTTATGCGCGGAAATGGTCCCCTTCTGGCACATTCCGATGCTTAACGACACGCGTCGGAACGATGCCTTCGAGGCGGCGATCATCGCCGCCATCGCGGCGGCCGGCCCCGAGGCTCGCGTGCTCGACATCGGCACGGGCAGCGGCTTGCTATCGATGATGGCCGCGCGCGCCGGGGCAAAGCAGGTCACCGCCTGCGAGATGGTTCCGGTGATTGCCGAAACAGCCCGGGCGATCATTGCCGACAATGGCTACATCGACAGGATCACGGTGCACACCGCGCCATCCACCGATCTTGTCGTGGGCACGCACCTTGACGAGCGCGCCGACATACTCGTCTCCGAAATCCTGTCGAGCGACCTGCTGACTGAACGGGTCATCGACACCTTCGAGGATGCCCACGCACGTCTGCTCAAGCCTGATGCGGTCATCATTCCGCGGGCGGCGGCGGCGATCGGGTGCCTTGTCGAAAGCCCGGTTCTTGCCGACTACGTGTTCGTCGATGAGGTTTCGGGCTTCGATGTGTCGCGGTTCGGCGCCTTGGCAGCCCAGAAGCTGCCGATCCATGGCACCATGACCGACTGGAAGCGACTGTCACGTGATATTGAACTGTTGCGCATCGACCTGACCCGCACAGCCCATCCCGCCGAGCATCAGCCATTGGGCATCACCGTGCTTGAAGATGGCATCGCTGCGGGCATCGTGCAGTGGATGCATGTCGATCTGGCAGAAGGCATTACCTTCGACAATCATCCCGATGGGTATACCGATGGCGGCTGGTTGCAGGTGCTGCACACCTTCCCCGAACCGATTGCGGTGAGGGCCGGAGAAACTCTCAGGATCGCGGTTGGCCATGACCGGGTTACGCTTATCCTGCGCCCACTCGGTGTCGACGCAGCCGCCGCAAAGGCCCATGCCGCCTGACCGTCTGCCGCTGCCGATCTTGCCCTGGCGGATCATGCGGAGAACAATATCAAAGCGACGGCTGGAGCCATACAGCCACCCTTTGCGGAACCATGCCATTGCGGTCATCGGCAGGATCACGTGCGATCTGGAAGGCTGAACGGCGGTAAGTGGCGAAATCGGAAGTTTGGCGGGGGTCCCGTGACTGACCGGGCCTGGGTCGGGAGCCGTCACGGCTCAGATCGTGGTGCGGATGGCGGCGTTGCTCGTCTTCTGGAGAATTGCCGCCGTTCAACACCCGCCCCCGAAGCGGTCATTGCGGGCGCCAATCGCTGGAATGGCCGGTTCTCCAAGGAATAATCCGCAGGTGTCGATGATGGTTGTTTTGGGAGCTTCGGCGCCAACGCGCGGGGCCTTGCCCATCGCAGGAGTCATCATGGTCCCGCACGTTCCGAAGATTATCTCGAAAGCATCCGTCCTCGCCATAGCAATCTGCACTGGCACATCGTCCGTCCTTGCCCAGGACGCCGAGCCGGAAACGGCCTGGCAAGCCAGCCGCACGGTCGATGACGACGATACCGTAACCACCGGCGTTGCCCGTGGGCGGGACCGGCTGAGCAGCGCCACCTCCACCAGCGCGATCAAAGATAACGAGATCGTCAAGCTCGCCCCGCGCTCGCTCGCCGAGCTGTTCCGCAACATTCCCGGAATTCGCATCGAAGCCGGCGCGGGCGAGGCGCAGAACAATTACACCGTGCGCGGCCTGCCGATGGTCAACGGTGCGAGCAAGTTCATCCAGCTTCAGGAAGATGGCCTGCCGGTGATGGAATTCGGCGATCTGATGCGCCTGACGCCGGACATCTTCGTGCGCGCTGATTTCAATGTCGCGCAGGTGGAATCGATCCGCGGCGGCTCGGCCTCGACCTTTGCCTCGAATGCTCCGGGCGGGGTGATCAACCTGATCTCCAAGACCGGCGAGGTCGAAGGCGGCTCGGTCATGCTGACAAGCGGGGTGGATTTCGAGACCCTGCGCACCGATTTCGACTTCGGCGGGCGGCTGGGAGACGGCTGGCGGTTCCACGTCGGCGGTTTCTACCGCGACGGCGAGGGCATTCGCGAGACCGGGTTCAAGGCGTTGCGCGGCGGCCAGCTGAAGGCCAACGTCACCCGCCAGTTCGAGAACGGCTACATTCGCTTCCATGCCAAGTGGCTCGACGATCGGTTCCCGACCTTTACCGGCGTTCCGCAATTGGTCAGCGGCACCAACGCCGATCCGGTCTTCACCGATCCGCGCGGGCTCAGCAGCCGCACGGATTCGCTGTTATCCCCGACATTGCCGACCGTCCTTACCCTCGGTTCGGATGGCTCAGTGCGGCGGCGCAATCTTGTCGACGGGGTCGAGGTCAAGGCGATGGCGATCGGCTTCGAGGCTCAGTTCGGCCTTGGCGACTGGACCATTACCAACCGCTTCCGCTATGCTGACCAGTCGACGCGCAACACCACGCTGGTCAATTCGGCCGCCGCCCCCGCCGCAGCCTTTGCCAGCCGTTTCGGCGGGGCAGGGGCTACGTTCCGGTACGCCGCAGGGCCGCGCGCTGGGCAGGCGTTCGATGTGGCGGGCGGCAATGGCCTGGTGGGCCTTTCGTTCTTCTCCGACAATGATGCCCCCGATGTCAGCAACATGACCAACGACCTGCGCGCCAGCCGCGTCTGGGACGTGGGCGGCGGCAATCTGACCACCACGGCCGGGCTTTACCGAGCGAGCCAGAAGTTCGTCTCGGAAATCAGCTTTGCGACTTTCTTTCAAGATGTCGCGGGCGGCGGGCAGTCGGTTCCGCTCAACCTCTTTACCGCAGGCGGTACAGCGGTGACCGAAGGCGGCTACCGCAATTTCGGCGGCCCCGGCGCACCGGGCAATATCCGCGACAACAATGTCGCCTATCAGATCACCGCGCCCTTTGCCTCGGTCAACTTTGCCAAGGGCAAGATCGCGCTGGGTGCATCGCTCCGCTGGGACAATGCCCGGGCAACCGGAAATGTGATGAACGACCCGGGTGTCCGCACCTTCGACATGAATGCCGACGGCGTGATTTCGGCTCCCGAGCGCCTCGTCTCATTCATCCCTGTGGGCGAGACGCGACCGGTCAATTACAGCCATGACTACCTGTCCTGGTCGGGCAGCGTGAACTACCGCTTCTCCGAACCCTTCGCCATTTTCGCCCGTTACAGCCGTGGCGGGCGCGCGGCGGCGGACAAGATTCTGTTCACCCCCGCTATCAGCGCGACAACCGGTGCCTTGCTGCAACCGGAAGACGGCGACGATGCGGTGCGGCAGGCGGAGATCGGTCTCAAGTATCGCAAGAATGGCATTTCGCTGTTCCTGACCGGCTTTCATGCTCGGACCGAGGACACGAACTCCCAGATTGCGACGAACCCCGCCACTGGCCAGCTCGAACTGGTCAAGGTCAGCCGGGACTACGAGGCAAAAGGTCTGGAATTCGAGGGCAGCTTCCGGCGCGGGCCGTTCAGCGTCACGGGGCACGCGACCTATACCGATGCCGAGATCACCGGGGCTGAAAACCAGGCGCTGGTCGGCAATGTCGGACGGGGCCAGCCGAAGCTTATCTACGGGATCACCCCCCAGTTCGATAACGACACCTTCACATTCGGCGCCAATATCATCGGTGTGACCGGCAGTTTCTCGCAGGACGTCAACTTGCTGCGGATGCCGGCCTACACCACGGTCGGACTGTTCGCACAGGTGCGCCCGATGCAGCGTGTCGAACTGGCGCTCAATGCCACCAACCTGTTCAATGAGCGGGCCATTGCAGGGATCTCGGAAGGCGCAATCCCCGCCACGGGGGTGGTCATGGCCCGGCCGCTGTTCGGACGTGCCATTTCTGCTTCGGCACGCTTCTTCTTCTAACCGTGCGAGCGTGCCCATCAATCGGCACGCCGACCGGCGCCGGCACAAGCTTTTTGGTTTGCCGCCGGCGCCGACCTCAATCTGTATCCGTGAACCTCGCAATGTGCAGCACCAAGCGAACCGGGCCAGAACATCCGCAAAGAGACGGGCCCGTTCAAGTTCGCCAACGAGGGCGAGAAGCTCGGGTTCATCGATGGCCTTAGTGGCATCATCGACCGGTCCAACTTCATCCTGATCAGTTGCGCGATCGACAAGCACCGCCTCGGTGCGCGTGAGGTGGAACGGGGAAAGCGGGGGCGATTGAACGCCGATTGACAGCGATCTGAAGGTTTAGCGACCTCGCAATGGGCTCACTGGGCAGCAGGTCGGCTCCCGACCCAGACCTGGCCCTTGGCGGCAGCCGCGTTGAACGACTGGTTCCGCCAAAAGCCGCTGGGCTGCTACTGGGATCGCAGATCGACCACGCTCGTGACCGAAGCTGGGGGGAATAACGAAAGTCGGCTTTCGCGCCTCGGCCTATCCGATCCGCACCGGCACAACATTCACGATAGCAAGGAAAGGATGGGCCGCACGCTCCACAGGCCCGGCGGCTTCGAGCCGAATGTCGCGGCGGAGCATCTCCTCGATCAGAACCTGCAATTGCAGCTCAGCCAGCCGCGCGCCGACGCAGCGGTGGATGCCATATCCGAAAGAGAGGTGCCGCCGCGCATTGGGGCGGTCGACTAGGAACAGGTCGCCGTCCGGGAACAGTCCCTCTTCGCGATTGGCCGAGACATACCACAGTACCAGCTTGTCGCCCTTGCGGATCTGGTGACCCCTTAACTCCACATCCTCCAGCGCGGTGCGGCGCATGTGCAGTGCGGGGCTCTGCCAGCGGATGATCTCGCTTGCGGCATTGGGGATAAGCGATGCATCGCCGTGAAGCTTTTCCCATTGCCCGGGCCATAGCGTCAGCGCTTCGGCAAGGCCCGACATCGAATTGCGGGTGGTGTCGTTCCCGCCGACGATCAGCGTCGCCATGTTGCCCATGAACTCAGCCGCGTCCATCTCGCCGAAGCTCTGGGAATGGATCATCATCGATAGCAGATCGGGCGCGGGATCGGCGGCAAGCCGTTCCTGCCACAGCTGGTGGAACCGTCCCGCCATCTGGAACAGCAGGCCGACGCGCTCCTGCGGGCGGTTGGCGATCATGTCGAGGGAGGTGATCGCATCCGACCAGATGCGCAGACTGTCACGTTCGTCCCACGGGAAGTCGAACAGGATCGCGAGCATGTCGATGGTGAGCGGGATCGAGACGCGCTCCACCCAGTTGAAGGCTTCTCCGCGCGGCAGGGCATCGAGGCAGGCGGCGGTGCGGGTGCGGATCGAAGCCGTCAGCCGCGTCATTTCCGATGGGGTGAAGGCGGGCGCGATGGTGCGGCGCTTCTGCGCGTGGCGCGGCGGGTCCATCATGATGAAGCTTTCGAGGTAACTTGCCTCGGCCGGGTTGATGTCGATGATCGATACTCCGCCGTGCTTCGCCTCGGACGAGAACAGCGCGGGCTGGGCCTCGATCGCGACGATGTCGGCATAGCGGCTGATCGACCAGAACGGGCCGAACTGGCTATCGGCGCACCAATGCACTGGCGCCTCGCGCCGCAGCTGCGCGAATATCGCGTGGGCGCTGCCATCAGCGAAGCGTGACGGGATGCTCGGGTCGATCGTGACGGGGCGTTTGAGGGTTCGAGTGGTCACAAGCGGTGCTCCTTCACGCCTTGATGTTGCGCGCCATGCGCTCGAAGAACTGCCCCAGCTTGGCGAGTTCGCTTTCCGAAAATCCATCGAACAGCTGGGCGTAGACCTCGTCGATCACCTCGCGCAGGCTGCCGAGCATCGCCTTGGCGGCAGGCGTCGGCATGATCCGCCACACACGGCGATCGGTGGCATGCTGCGCGCGTTCGATCAGGCCGCGCTTCTCCAGCGCATCAATCGCAACGCCTGCGCTGGCTCGCTCGATTTCGAGGTGACGGGCCAGTTCGGTCTGCGTGAGCCCCTCCTGCCGCAAGACATAGGCCAGCAGGCGCCATTGGGTGCGGCTGAGGCCCTGATCCTGAAGCGCATCGTCGATGATCCGGCGCAGCTGGCGCGGCAGGTCTTCGAGCCTGAAGGTGAGCGCATCGAGCGGGGTGAGAACAGGCGAATCGCCGGGGGAGGATGGAACAAGTTTCATGCAGACAGCATATGGTATGTATAAACATTGTCAAATGCCATACAAGTTAGCCGCGTGATGGCGAGATGCGCTGATGGCCGCTCAGGGGATGCTTCCAGGGCAGCGGCTCTTGGGGGCAGAACCGGCAACAACCGCCATTCGCAGCCTAACGGGAAGGATCAGCTGTCGACAAACTCAGTCGCCAGAGACTAGTCGAACAGGCGGCGAAGCGCCGTAGCCGCTTGCTCGGCTTCATCGCTTGTTGTCTGCCAACTCGTGACCAACCGGGCCTCACCGCTTCCGGCCCTGCCCCAATCGTAAAACGCGAAGCCTTGTGCCCGCAGCCGGGCCTTCTGCGCATCGCCGAGCTTGAGGAATAACTGATTGGTTTGGGCCGGGGCCGTGAGCAAGGGCTGGGCAGCCTGAGCAATGATCTGTGCGCAGGCATTGGCCTGGGCGGCATGCTCACGCCAAACGGCCGGATCGAGCCATGCCAGCCACTGCGCTGCGGCGAAGCGCGATTTGCAGCCCGATTGCCCGGCCCGCTTGCGGCGATAGGCGAAGTCCTCGGCCATGGCGGGATCGAAGAACACCACCGCCTCGCAGGCATAGCCGCCGCTTTTGGTCGCGCCGAGACACAGCACGTCGACGCCGGCACGCCAGCTGACGTCGGCTGGGGTGCAGCCGAGCGCGACCACGGCATTGGCAAAGCGCGCCCCGTCCATGTGCACGTTCAGCCCGGCATCATGGGCCAGATCTGTCAACGCGCGCAGTTCACCCGGCGTGTAGACAGTGCCGCGCTCGGTCGCCTGTGTCAGGCTCAGCGCGCGTGGCGGGGCTGAATGGACGCCGGGCGCGTGGGCGGCGAGATGGGCCGCGAGAGTATCGGAAGACAGCTTGGCATGATCGCCCGCGAGCAGATCAAGCTGCGCGCCCGAAAAGAAACCCGTCGCGCCGCACTCGTCACGTTCGATGTGCGCCTCGCGGTGGGCGATGATCCGGCCCCACGGGGGGCAGATATGCGCCAGCGCCAGTCCGTTGGCGGCCGTTCCGGTGCTGACCGGAAACACCTTCACATCTGCTTCGAAGAATTCTCCGAAGGCCCCGTCCAGCCGCGCACTAAGATCATCGCCGCCATAGCCGACCGCTGTGCCCTGGTTCGCGGCCGCCATCGCGGCAAACAGGGCCGGGGCTATGGCGGCTGTGTTATCGGAGCGGAAGTCCATTGCCGGTGATGTCCTTGACGATCCGGCCATCCTTCATGATCAGGAGAAAGCTGGTTTCGGGTGTGGTGATCAGCGACAGATCGCGGGTCGGATCTCCATCGACGAGAATAAGGTCTGCAAGCGCGCCTGCCTCCACCACCCCGATGCGCCCCGAATAGGGATTGCGCTTGCCCGACATCGCCAGCAATTCGGCATTCTTGCCGGTTGCAATGCGCAGCACCTCGCCGGGCGTGAACCAGTTCGCCAGCTTGGCAAGCTGCACACCCTGACGGCTGGCGAGCTTCGGATCGAACAGGGTGTCCGATCCCCATGCGAGCTTCAGCCTGTGCTTCTTGACCAGCCCATAGGCATTGTCGGTGCCTTTGATCATCTCCATTTGCTTGGCCCTGCTGGCCGAGCCGGCTGGAAACGGCACGGCGTCTTCATCATCGAAGAAGGCCTGCAATACGATCCACGTGCCCTTGGCGGCCATCAGCTGCGCCGTTGGTTCGTCGACAAGATGACCATGCTCGACCGACTTCACCCCGGCCTCGACCGCCTGCCGGATCGCACCCGGCGTGTAGGCATGGACCGTGACGTAAGTGTCCCAATTGGCCGCCGCCTCGACAGCCGCGCGCAGTTCCGCAGGGCTGTATTGCGTCACATCGAGCGGGTCGAAGGGCGAAGCCACCCCGCCGCCCGCCATCAGTTTGATCTGCGTCGCCCCCAGAGCAAGCTGCCGCCGGACTTCCTCCTGCACTTCCTCGGGCGAATCCGCCACCGCGCCGAGCATTTCGGCATGGCCGTGATCGTCGGCGGCGACCTCGTTGGGCATCCTGAAATCGCCATGTCCGCCGGTCTGCGAGATTGACAGGCCCGAGGGCCAGATGCGCGGACCCGGCACCACACCTTCGTCGATCGCCTGTTTCAGCCCGAACACCGGCCCGCCGGTATCGCGCACGCTGGTGAAGCCGCGCAGCAGCATCTCATGCGCAGCGCGCGTCGCCACGACATTGAGGTAGCCCAGATCGCGGGTCAGGATGCGGCTCTGAGTCGGCAGAGTGTACATCATGTGCGTGTGGGCATCGATCAGCCCCGGTATCAGCGTCCGCCCCGCGCCGTCGATCACCCGCGCATCGGAGGGCAGATCGGCCGGAGCCTGGCCGACCGCGGCAATGGTGTTGCCACGCACCGTAACAGTGGTTGGCGGCGAAAGCGTGGTCGCCTTGCCATCAAACACCCGGATATTGGTGAACACTGTGACGCTCTCAGCCAGCGCCGGCGTGGCTTCCCCGAGCCACACCAGCGCCGCGATCAGAGGCGCCAGAAAGCGCCGTAACGTCCGCTGGGGCATTGTCGAGGTCATTGGCCGAAGCTGACCCTGAGCGTCACCCCATAGGTCTGCGGGTCGTTGAACACAGCGCGGGGGAAGCCGAGGAACGACCGGTTGTTGTAGATCTGCTCGGTCACGTCGAAGGCGTTGCGCATCCAGCCGAACAGCGTGATATTGCCGAAATCGAGCCCGGCGCGCAGGTTCACCGTCTCCAGCGGCCTGCTGAGATTGACCGGCAGGTTATCCGGGTTGGAGAACAGCGAGGAGCGATAGTTGTAATCGCCCTGCAGCACCAGCTTGGCAAAGCCGAGATCGAAATCGGTTGCCACGCCAAGATTGAGGTTGTGGCGCGGCGCTTCGGCGGCAGTGTTGCCATCGAAATCGATGCCGGGCCCACCCCCATTCTTGAAGCTGTCGAAGGTCGCGTCGTTGTAGCCGTAATTGGCAAACAGACGAAGCCATTCGGTCGGCGCGGCTTCTGCCTCGATCTCGATCCCCTTGCTGGTCAATGCTCCCGCATTCGAGACGTTCAGGGCCGTGCCGCCATTGGCCAGCTGGCGGAAGGTGAAGACCTGATAGTTATCATGCTTCGAAAGGTAGGCCGCAACATTCAGTCGCAGGCGACGGTCGAACATCTCCGTCTTGAAGCCGGCCTCGAAGGCATCAACGCTTTCGTCGTCAAAGGCGAAATCAGCGAGCGAGGGCACGAAATCGGCGTTCCAGCCGAAGCTCTTGAAGGCGCGCGCATAGCGGACATAGGCCATGCTGTCGTCGTCGACCTTGTAATTCAGGCTGACCGTGGGCGAGAAATCGTTTGACGCGCGCTTATCGTTGCGGGTGCCGTTGGCGAACAGGCCGGTCTGGTCCGTGATCGCGAAATCGATCTCCTTTTCCTCTCGCGTGAGACGCGCGCCGACGGTGATTTCGAGGCGGTCGGTCGGACGATAATTGGCATGGACGAAGGCCGCCATGGTCTTGGCATCGACCACCGAGCTCTGGCTCACCCGCAGGAACACCGCCGGCGCGCGCGGATTGAGAGCGGGAGCAAAGGCAACCGCCCGGCCGGCCCCTTCGATCTTCTGATCGAGATAGAAGAGCCCCACGACATAGTCGAAGTCGCCGCTGCTATCGGAGGCATAGCGGATTTCCTGCGAGAAGTGCTCGGTGCTTTCCGAAGCGAGTTCTGTCGCGGCGAAGTTGGCTGGCGAGAAGTCCTCGTCCACCGATCCGCGGAAGTCGCTGGTGCGCAAGGCCGTGATCGAGGTCAGTTTGCCACCATTGCCGAACTCGTGGTCGATCTGACCCGAGACGCCGCTATATTCGATGACATAGTCTTGCGGGTCATTGTGTGCGATCGAGCGCGGCCGCGGGGCGACCGGATCGGGGGTGCGCTCCCCACCCGCCAGCGCGCGCGACTTGAACTTTGCGGTGTCGGCGGCGAGGTAGATGGTGGTGTCGCCGGTCTTGAACTGGAGTTGCCCACGCACCGCGTGATCGTCGCGGTTGTTGTAATCAAGACCGTTGCTGATGTTCTCGACGAAGCCGTCACGCTTGGCCCAGAAGCCTGAAACCCGCGCGCCGACATTCTCGCTGAAGCCGAGGTTGAGGGTTCCGTGCAGCTGGCGCAGGTCGAAATTGCCGAGCTCGCCTTCGACATAGCCGCTGTAGCCTTCCTGCGGGCGCACAGTGCGCATGTTGATCGCGCCCGCCACGGTGTTCTTGCCGAACAGCGTGCCCTGCGGCCCGCGCAGCACTTCGACCGAGGCAAGATCGAGCACCGCCTGATTGGACGCGGCCGAGCGGCCGACCCACACGTCATCGACATAGACCCCGATACGGTTGTCGAACCCGGGGTTGCACGATTGGTCGGAAATGCCGCGGATACCGAAGCGCTGGCGCGTCGGATCGGCCCCGGCCACCACCAACGACGGGGTGGAATATTGCAGCGACTGGATGTTCTGCACCTGAAGGCGCTGAAGGTCCTCGGCGGTGGTCACAGAAATCGCGATCGGCACGTCCTGCACGTTCTGTTCGCGCCGCTGCGAGGTGACGATGATCTCGCCGAGCGGGGCGTCGGCCTCGCTGGCCTCTGTGCTGTCCTGCGCCATCACCTGCGACGGTAGCGCCGCCAGCGCCAACACCGTCATTGACGTCATCGCAGCCAGTTTGGCTTTGTGCGGCATGACATTCATCTTTCAGTTCCCCTCTGTTTTCTTCTCACAAATCGCGTCGCGGCCGGGTGCGGCGTCGCAAAAGGCTGCGACCCCGTCCTTGATTGTGGCGACAACGCGGATGTCCTTGATGGTGGCCGGTGCCACCTTGAGCGGGTTGGCCGACAGCACGACCAGATCGGCGCGTTTGCCCGGGGTCAGTGTGCCCTTGCTCGCTTCCTCGAAATGCTGGAACGCGCCCCAGATCGTGACCGCCTTCAACGCCTCGTAGGGCGTGAGCCGCTGGTCCGGCCCCAGCACCGCGCCGCTGCGGGTGGTGCGGTTCACGGTTGCATCCACGACCCGCAACGCGTCGGGCGCGATCACCGGAGCATCATGGTGCGATGTCAGCATCAGCCCCGCCGCGACCGTCTCGCGCGTCGGTGAAATGCGCGCGGCGCGTTCCTCCCCGAGCACCGAGACGCGGTGATAGTCGCCCCAATAGAAGGTGTGGGCGGCGAAGAAGGACGGGATGCCGTTGAGCATGCGCAGACGCGCAACCTGATCGGCGCGCATCGTCTGGGCGTGGATAATGACGCTGCGGTGATCGCGACCGGGATAGAGCGCAAGACCGTGGTCGATCCCGTCAAGGCACTGATCGATCGCGGCATCGCCATTGGCGTGGCACATGATCTGCCAGCCCTTGATGGCAGCCAGCGCAAACAGCTCGCGCGCACGCGCATCGGGCATGGCCGGATAGCCTTTGTAGCCTTCGTCGGCGTGGGGCGGAGCGATGTGATAGGGATGCGTGAGCCAAGCGGTCTTGGCCTGCGGCGATCCGTCTAGCGAAATCTTGACCCCGCCGATGCGGTAGCCGCTGCGATAACCGCCTGCTGCGGGCGTCGACATGGCATCGGCATTGAGCGTGATGTCGGGGTAGCTCACCACATCCAGCCGCAGCTGCCTGCCCGCCGCGGCACGTTCGAGCGCCGCGGTGATGTTGGCAAAGGCCCGGCCTTCCTGCGCGGTGGTATAGCCGTGGCGGAGATAGAGGTCCTGCGCGCGGGCGATCACCAGCGCTTCGGTTGCCGCATCGGTCTTGCCGAGGATGCGGTTGGCGACCGCCAGCAATGCGCCTTCCTCGATGACACCGTTGGGATTGCCCGCAGCATCGCGCTGGATCACCCCGCCCGGCGGCGCCGGGGTGTCGCGCTTGATGCCCAGCACCTCCAGCGCCTTGCTGTTGAGGCTGGCGATATGCCCGGACTGGTGCAGCATCAGCACCGGGTAGTCGGTGGTGATGCGGTCAAGCACCTGTGCGGACGGCGGCACACCTTCGGGCATCAGCGAGTGATCGAAGCCGTTGGCCAGCGCCCAGCCGAAGGTGGCCATGAACTGGCGGCCCTGCTCGCTTGCCATCCAGGCGCGTGTGGCATCGACCAGCGCCTGATGGTCGCGCCCCGGCCCGTCAGGCGTCGGCATGACATTGGCCATCGAGAACAACAGCCCCGTTAGATAGAGGTGACCGTGGCCGTCAATGAAGCCGGGCAAGAGCGTGCGCCCGCGCAAGTCACGGGGCATTGCGCCGGGGAATTGCCGCGCCGCTTCCCTGCGCGAACCAGCGAAGACAATCAGCCCGTCCTGCTCGACCAGCGCCTCGACATAGGCTGGCGCATCGCCCTCCATCGTCAGGATATCGCCGTTCAGATAGATGCTGGCGGGTCCATTGCCCCTGCCGCTGTCATCCCCGGCCAGAGCAGGAGACGGGCCGCTCAGCAAGGTGCCCAGCGCAATCATCGCCGCGCCAGCCATCGCCCACCCTGAGCCCTGCTTGTGATGTGCCTTCATGTTCTCCCCTGCCTTTGGTTCTACGCGGTTGCGATCGGCCAATCTTAGCATTATGCGACAAGATATGTGCATAAGGCGACAAAATTGCCGTGCGAGACAGGCGTCGCGATGACATCACGTCCGGCATTATTTGTCAGCGTCGATGCGCTCGCTGGCTGCATTGAGGTCGCCGCAGAGGCGGGTTTCGACATCCGTCCGCACCTGCGCCGACGCAAAATCGATCCCGATTTGATCGCGGGCGAGCACGGGCTGATCGACTATGCCGACATGACCGGTCTGCTGGAGGATGTGGCAAACCGCGAAAACTTCCCCGATTTCGGCTTCCGCCTTGCCCGCGTGCAGCGCCCGCTCCAGTTCGGGATCATCAGTCAGACGATCGCTTTTGCGCCAAATGTCGGCGCTGCGATCGATACCTTCCTGAAATACCGCCCGCTCTACAGCCAATCGTCCCACTGGGAGTTGGAAAGGCAGGACGGGATCGCGCAACTGCGGCGGTTCTGGAAAGCCTCGGATCGCGGTGACGGGCTACAGATGGTGATCTACAACATCACCAAGAGCGTGCAGGCAATGCGGGCACTGATCGGCCCGAACTGGAGCCCGATCGGGATCTATTTCGTCGCCGACAACATTCCCGTCACTCCATCGATGCGCCGCTATTTCAATGCGCCGGTGTTCTTCGGCTCGCCCCTCGACGAGATCGCCTTTCCCGAGGCCGACCTCGCCACTCCGATTCCTACGGGCAACCCCGAATTGCTGGCGGTGCTGACGAGCTATCTCGACCGGCTTCTGCCGGATATCTCGCGCCGCGGGCAGATCTCGGCACAAGTGCAGCGGATCCTGCGCACCCGCGTTGGCTCTGCGCCCTGTTCGCTCGAAGATGTCGCCGACGCGCTCGCCATGCATCCGCGCACCTTGCAGCGAGCGCTTGTCGCCGAAGGGGTGACGTTCCGCACGCTCAAGAACGACGCAAGAATGCAGATCGCGCACCAGCTGCTGCAAACAACCCGACTGCAGATCGCCGAGGTCACGTCACTCACCGGATACCGCCACGCCAGCTCCTTCTCGCGCGCCTATCGCCAGACCAACGGGCAACCGCCGCACATGAAGCGGTTGGGGAGTTGACGATACTGACTGCGCCTAGTCCGGCCGCGCTGGAACGGCATATCTCTTGATGTGGTCATGCTGAAAACATTTTAACAACGACCTCGAAGTCGTCTGCGAACCACCGGCTCTTGGCGCCCCCCAAGCTGAAGCTGACCGGAAGATCTTGGCAATACCAGCCATTCGACATGTCAATTTGGACAGGCAGCAAAGTCCCGGATAAGGTCTTTCGGGGCAATCGGCACCTCACGCCCTTACAAGGGCACCTTCTTGTGGATCGCTCTATTCGACATTAGGGCGCGAAGGCATCACAAGACTGTGTATAGGTCTTTGCAGAAAAGTGGGGGTAGAATTCGGGGTCTAGGCCCAATGATTTGTAAAAAATATCATTTAGTCAGATATTTGATCTATAAGATCGAATTCCATCTTATCCGCCAGTCACGCCTGAAGGGTTGAGCGTTTTCGCAGGGTGGGGCTTCGTTTCGAAAGCCGCGCCGCGACCGTCCATAAGACCGCCGTCTCAGCCGCAGGCGCAGGCGGGTCCGCCATTGCTCGGTTCGTCCGGCTAGGTGTGCGCATCATGGGCATCGAGCACCTCGCGCAAGGCCTTCATGGCTTGTTCGCGCGCGCGATCATCCGGCATGCGCCCCAGCCGGGCTTTCAGCGACGAGGCGAAATCGGCATAGGCATTCTGCCAGTCGTGCCCCGTGGCAAGCATCAGATCCTGTCGTCCGGTGGTCTCGCGCTTCGCCTTTGCCCGCGGCGGCAAGGCATAACGTTCGCCGATCGCAGGCAGGCGCACCTCCTGCTCGGGCAAGCGAGCTTGCAACTGCCGCCGCAGGCCCTCCGCGGCTTCGGGCTCGCCGTGATCGAGGAACACCGATCCGGCAACTGGCAGGCGTGCAGCGATCCAGTCGGAAAGCTCGTCACGGTCGGCATGGGCGGAATAGCTGTCGATCTGCCGGATTTGCGCCCGCACCCGCACGTCGTTGCCTGAAATCCGCACTGTCCGCGCCCCTTCGAGGATCACCCGTCCCAGCGTGCCCCGGGCCTGAAAGCCCACGAACAGGATGGTCGCGCGCGAGCGATGCAGGTTGTTGAGCAGGTGATGGCGGATACGCCCCGCCTCGCACATGCCCGAGGCCGCCATGATCACCGCCCCGGTTATGGAATTGAGCCGCATGCTTTCGGCCACATCGGTGACGAAGTGAAAGGCGGGATTGTCGAAGATGTTGTGCCGCCCGGTATCCTCCAGCTCGGTCGCATAGCGTTCGAACACGCCGGTGATGCGGTTGGCGAGCGGGGAATCGACAAACACATGGGTGCCCGGAATGCGCCCCTGATCGATCAGGGTATCGAAATCGAGCAGCAGTTCCTGCGTGCGTTCAAGCGCAAAGATCGGAATCACCAGATTGCCGCCGCGTGCCCGCGCTGCCAGCACTTCAGCTTCGAGCAGGGCGCGGCGTTCCTCGATGCTGACTTTCTCGCGTTCGCGGTTGCCATAGGTCGCCTCGCAGATCACATGGTCGAAGCCGGATGGCCCTTCGGGATCGGCATAGAATGCCTTGTTGGCCGGGCCGATATCGCCCGAACACATCACCCGCGTAGCCGCTGCTTCCAGCTCAACCGAGGCAGCGCCGAGGATGTGTCCGGCATTCCACAACCGCGCGCGAAAACCGGGCGCCGGTTCGAACCAGGTCTGCAAGGTCATCGGGCGGCACCGTTCCCAGGCCAGCATTGCCTGGTGTTCGGTGTAGAGCGGCACGAAAGGCTCATCGCCCGCACGGTCTCGGCGACGATTGCGACGCTCGGCCTCGAATTCGTGGATGCGCCCGGAATCGGCCAGCATGTATTCGAGCAGGTCGATCGTCTCCTGCGTGCACCAGACCTCGCCCTTGAACCCCTGCGCGACCAGCTTGGGCAACAACCCGCTGTGATCGATGTGGGCGTGCGTCAGGATGATCGCATCGATCCCGGCCGGATCGAACGGACATTCCTGATGATTTAGGGCCTCCAGCGTGCGCGAGCCCTGAAACATCCCGCAATCGACCAGCACCGCATGATCGCCGCTGCGGAATTCCATGCACGATCCGGTGACGGTCTGCGCCGCGCCGTGGAAAGTGACTGTCAGCCTGTGATCGGTCATGTGCGCGGCGTTCCTGTCCAGTTGTTGTCGATGATGGCCTGCGCAAGTGCAGGCGCGAGCGGCAATTGCGCGAGCGGCCCGGCGATGCTGTCGCTCGCGCGGATGCTGGTGATCCCGGCGGCGTGGATGGCAGCGATGTCGGCGGGGGCGGCAAGGCTGTGCACCGCCAACGCATCGACCCGCGCCGCGCCCGCTGCAAGCAGCCCCGCTGCCGCTTCGATGAGGGTACGACCGCTCGATATGAGATCGTCGATTAGCACCACCGGACGCCCTGCGACCTGTGCGCAATCATCGAATGTCACGGTCACATCGCGGTCGCCGCGGCGCTGCTTTCGGCCGAGGATGAAGGGCAGGCCCGCAAGGCGCGCAACCGTGCCGACCCACTGGTGGGATTCGGTGTCCGGCCCGGCCAGCACTGGCACTGCCTGATGATCGATCGCCGCCGCCAGCAACGGTGCGGCGGTGATCGCGATGGCGGGAATATCGGGGATGACATCGCCGAGGCTTTGCACCCGGTGGAGATGGGGGTCGATGGTCAGCACCCCATCGAATGCGCTGGCCAGCAGCCGGCCGATCACCTTCTGGCTCACCGCCTCGCCGGGGCGGAACGCCTTATCCTGCCGCATATAGGCCAGATAGGGCGCGATCAGGATCACCTGACGCGCCCCGCCGTCGCGCAAGGCCGATGCAGCGAGCAGCACTTCAACCAGCTTGGCATTGGGATCATCGAGCGAGCGGTAAAGCAAGGCGACAGGTCCGGTCTCGGCTACCTGCACCAGGCTTTCCCCGTCGGGGAAGTGATGGACTGCAATCGGCGCACACCGGGTCCCCAGCAATGCGGCCAGCGCCTTCGCCGGGCCTGCCGCTTCGCCAAAGTGATGGAGCATCGCGCTTGTCATGCAATCGCGTATCCGGGGTCTTCGCTGGCCAGATCGCGGGCGAAATCGAGTCCGGTCTGCGTGCTTGCGTGGATGCGGTAAAGCACATCGCCTGCCCGGACCGTGCCGCCCACCTTGATCATGAGGTCGATCCCGGCGGCCTTGTCCATCGGCGCACCGGCATGCCGCGCGACGCGGGCAATGCGCTCGCAATCGATGGCGGCAATCTGCCCGGCACGCGCCGCCTTGACCTCGTGCCACAGCGGGCCCGGCGCCAACTGGCGCTCGCACGCGCCCTGAGCGGTAATGATCCTTTCCATCGCCTTCAACGCCGCGCCCGAGGCCAGCAGTTCGAGCGCGCGGGCATAGCCCTTGCCGCCTTCGATCGCCGGATCGAAATCGAGCACGTATCCGGCCAGCATCACTGCGTGATCGCGCAAGTCTTCGGGCGCATCGGGTTCGTTGCGCAGCACCGCCATCACATCGCGCGCTTCCATCACCGGGCCGATCCCGCGACCGACCGGCTGCGAACCGTCAGTGAACACAACCTTCACTGTCAGCCCCATGTGCCGGGCGACATATTCGAACAGCTTGCGCAGGCGCACCGCATCGCTCTGGCTGCGCACCTTGGCGGTCGGGCCGACCGGAATATCGAGCACTAGATGGGTCGATCCCGCCGCCACCTTCTTCGAGATGATCGAGGCGACCATTTGCTCCATCGTGTCGAGCCGGAGCGGCCGTTCGACCGCGATCAGCACATCATCGGCCGGCGACAGGCCGATGCGTCCGCCCCATGCCAGCACGGCATTGTGCCGGGCGACGATAGCGGTCAGCCGATCCGCCGGCAGATCGACATTGGCAAGCACCGCCATCGTGTCCGCGGTCCCGCTGGGCGAAGTGATCGCCCGGGACGAGGTCTTGGGGCAGACGAGGCCGTGCGCGGCAACGATCGGCACCACGATCATCGAGGTGCGGTTGCCGGGAATCCCGCCGATGCAGTGTTTGTCCACCACCAGCGGGGATTGCCAGCGCAGGCGATTGCCCACATCGACCATCGCCCGCGTGAGCGCGAGGGTCTCCTGCGTTGTCATGAACCCGGCGCAAGCGACCAGCCAGGCGGCGATCTCCATATGCGAATAGCGGTGGCTTGCGACATCGCGGATGATCGCAGCGATTTCGCCATCACCCAGCGCCTCGCCGTCGATCTTGCGGCGCACGAATTCGAGGCTTGCGGGCGGGCGGGCCTGCGCGATCTCGACTTCGGTCCCCTCCGCAAGGCCGAGCCGCTGGAATGCCTGTTCACCAAGGCCGATTTCGTCGATGCCGATCATGGCCGGATCGTCAACCACCGCAAGGCTCGCGAGGATTTCGCACCCTTGGCCCCAGATGCGGATCTTGCGCAGCGCCTGAAACTGCTCGGCCGAATAGCCATCACCGTGACGCAGCAGGAACGCCGTGTTCTCGGGGTGCGTATCGATCGGGATTTGCCGTATCTTAGGGATAGTCCGACCCCTTCAGCCACACCATCGGACCCGCGGTGGACTCTAATGCAAGCCACCAGGGCCTGCCAAGAGCGTCCGACTGCGGGCCGGGCAGACCATTGCTAGCCCGGCGATGGCGCGGCGCATTTGATTCAGGTCAAAAAAACAGCCGCGTGCGCTCAGCTTCCGGTGGCAGCGCCGCGCGCCCTGCACCCTGGCCTGCCCGCCCGGCTGGCACGTGCTGTTCCCCCTCCCGAATTGCACAGAACACAGGCGCCCTAACCGGTCTTTAGGCGCCGTGCTTTTGCGCTGTCTGTTGACACGATATTGTTATTTGCATAGCCATACACCTTCATAGCTTTGCATATGTGCAGAGGAGGCGGTCATTCCCAGCCGTGTCATCGTGTCGAAAGAAGTGGCGGACCTGTTCAAGGTTCTTGCCCATGCCGATCGCGTACGCCTCATCGAAGAGCTGCGGCTGGGCGAAAAGGATGTGACCGGCATCGCCCACGCGCTCGATCTGCCGCCGACCCGCGTCTCGCAGCATCTGGCCGCGCTTCGCAGCCATCGTCTGGTGAGGGAGCGGCAGGAAGGGCGTCAGCATTTCTACCGCCTGACAGACCCTGCGATGGCTCGCTGGATTCTCGACGCGCTGCAATTTCTGGAAGTCCGCAATCCGATCGACGACGGCCCGCACCTTGAGACCGTGCGCAGGTTGTGGGCTTCGGATCGTGCCTGAATTTCAATTGGAAGGATACGAAAGATGTCGCGATTTGCCATGGGTGTGATCAAGTTTCAGCGCGAGGTCTTCCCTGAAAAGCAGGAGCTGTTCGAACGGCTGAGCACCGGGCAGAGCCCCGAGGCGCTGTTCATCACCTGCTCGGACAGCCGCATCGAAACGGCGATGCTGACCCAGACCGATCCGGGCGAATTGTTCATCTGCCGCAATGCTGGCAACATCGTGCCGCCGCACACCAACCAGACCGGCGGCATGACCGCTTCGATCGAATTTGCGGTCGGCGCACTTCGGGTGCCCAACATCGTGGTATGCGGTCATACCGAATGCGGGGCGATGAAGGGGGCGATGAACCGTGACGCTCTGACGCACCTGCCGCACGTGCGCGAATGGCTGGGCTTTTCACAGGGCGCGGTCGACATCGTCGAGGCGCTCGGCGCGGGATTGAGCGAAGCGGAGCGCATGCAGATGCTGCTCGAACAGAATGTGATCCTGCAATTGCAGCACCTCAAGACCCACCCCACTGTGGCAGTCGCGCTGGCGCAGAAGGCGGTGCAGCTGCATGGCTGGGTCTACGACATCAAGACCGGCGCCGTTTCGGCCTTCGACGAAGCCACCCGCGAGTGGGTGCCGATCGAGGATCGCTATGCCTCTGAAGCGGCCAGGGCAGTGATCGGCGCCCACGCCTGCTGATCGCGGTCTGCCGCTGATGCATCACACCTGTCCCGACCCAATCTGCCCTGCTGCGAAGGATCGCGCGCCATGAATGTCCTTGCCAACAACCGCCCTTCCGCTGCTGTGCTGGGCCGGGACTTTCTCGCCTCGATCGTGGTCTTCCTGGTCGCCTTGCCGCTGTGCATGGGGATTGCGATTGCCTCGGGCGCGCCGCCGGCGCTTGGTCTTGTCACGGGGATCGTGGGCGGGCTGGTGGTGGGCAGTTTGGCGGGTTCCCCCCTTCAGGTGAGCGGGCCTGCTGCGGGCATGGCGGTGCTGGTGTTCCAGTTGGTCAGCGAACAGGGGCTGATCATGTTGGGGGTGGTCGGGCTGATTGCCGGTGCCTTCCAGCTGCTCGCCGGGGCGCTGCGGCTGGGGCAATGGTTCCGGGCGATGTCACCCTCAGTCATCCATGGCATGCTGGCGGGCATTGGCGTGCTGATTTTCGCATCGCAGGTCCATGTCATGCTGGACGATGCGCCGCGTTCGAACGGCATCGCCAATCTGGCCGCCATTCCCGAGGCGATCATCAAGGCGATTCCGACCGATGGGTCCGTGCATCATCTGGCCGCGCTGGCCGGCATGATCACGATTGCGACGATCGTGTTGTGGAACAAGTTCAAGCCGGCCCGGCTGGCATTGTTGCCCGGCCCGCTGCTGGGCGTGATCGTCGGCGCGATCTTCGCGCTGGTGTTCGCTCTGCCGATCACGCTGGTCGATCTGCCCGCCAACCTGACCGACGCGCTCAACGTCCCGACGCCCGGGGCCCTGGCCCGTGCGGTCGATCTCCAGATCATCGGGATGGGCTTCGTCTTCGCCTTCGTCGCGAGCGCAGAGACCCTGCTATGCGCAAGCGCGGTCGACAAGATGCACCTTGGTGCGCGCACCAATTACGACAAGGAGCTGCGCGCGCAGGGTATCGGCAACATGATCTGCGGGGCATTCGGGGCCTTGCCGATGACCGGTGTGATCGTGCGTTCGGCCGCCAATGTCGAGGCCGGTGCAACCACCCGCTTTTCCGCCATCGCGCATGGCGGGTGGCTGCTGCTGGCAGTGGTCGCCTTTCCCTTCGTGCTCAACGTGATCCCGACCAGCGTGCTGGCGGCGATCCTTGTCTTTACCGGCTACAAGCTTGTGAACATCGCGCAGCTTCGCAAGATTGCCGAGTTCGGCTGGCAGGAAGTGGCAATCTACCTCGTCACGCTTGTCGGGGTGGTGGCGATTGACTTGCTGTCGGGCGTGATCATGGGTTTCGTGCTGGCCACGCTGAAGCTGGTCTACACTTTCTCGCACCTCGACATCCGCACCACCAACGACGCGGAAACCAACCGGATCGATGTGTGGCTGACCGGGTCAGCGACCTTTTTCTCGATCCCGCAACTAAGCGGCGCGCTCGACCAGATGCCGCCGGGCAGCGAAGTGCATATCCACGTCGAAACGCTCGACTACATCGATCACGCCTGCCTTGAGACGCTGTCCTCATGGGAGAAGCTGCACCAGAGCACCGGCGGCATTCTGGTGGTGGAGTGGAGCGATCTGGTCAGGCGTTACGGGCGGCGGTCGCAGGATCCGGGCAAGACCATTATCCCGGCCCTTACCGAACGCAACGCGGCGTGACGCGGCAAGGCAGGGCCGGGCCGGGCAGGGCCGGGGCGTGATCGGATCAGCCGTCCGAAACAAGCGCCAGCCGTGCCGGACGCACTGCTGCCGCGCTGGCTTCGGCGCGTGGTGAAGGCATTGCTTTCCACATCGGGACTGCCCGCCCGTCTGCCGCCCCGGATGGCCGGCACAGTTCCGCGATCATCGCGGCATCGCTGATCTGCGTGCAATAGGGCGCAGGCGATCCTCGCGTCGGGGTGACCAGCCCGCGATCGCGCAGCTTCGCCCAAGAGTTTGTCAGACGCGAGGCCGCTGGCACCTTGCCGCCGCCCCGGGCCGCAAGCGCCAGAGTCTGCACCAGCAGGGCGGCATCAAGTGGGCCGTTCGGGGCAGCGGGCAAAGCGGTCTCGCCGCAGACAAGGGCCAGACCCCTGCCATGCCAGATCATCGGCCAAGCCCCGGCGATGCCGGTCAGCCGGGCCAGCAGCGCAAAGATCAGGCTGCGCAGTTCCGGCAGGACAATGATCGCATCCCACGCTGCCGGATTGCTCGCCAGCCGGGCGAGTGCATCTTCGATGGCGAGCACTTCAAGGTCGAGCGGCCCCACGCCGAGCCGCGATTTCGCGGATAGCAGGTGCCGCGCCGTCACGATCTGGCTGCGCGCATAGCCGACAATCGCGATCCGGTTGCGCTCCTCGGCCCGCGCCGCGCCGATCATGTCCTGCAATAATGCGATGCCGGGCAGTGCGGCGCAGCTGTCGTCATCGGTCCGGCACGCGGCAGGATGCGGCGAGATCAGCATGACATCGGCAACGCCGCCCTTGACCAGCGGGCTGTCGCAACACGGGTCCCATAGATAGCTTGCCACCCAGCGCGCAGGCGAAGGTTCGCGCTGGCTGCGCGGGTCCTGAAAGGCGGTGCAGGCATAGGCCAGCCACGGCGCGAAGACCGGCGCTGCGGGACTGGCGTGAACGCCCCAGGGCCATTTGATGCGCTGCCGCAGCCCCGGCGCGCGGTTCCGGACAGGGTGAAGGCTGACATTCATCCACGCCAGCAACTGTGTCATGGCACCGTGCCAGGCGGGGCTCGGCGCGGCGGAGGGAGCGGCGAGTGCCAGTCTGTCATCGACGAGAGCAAGGGTCGGCCTTGCGGGGGCGGTCGGCCGGGGTGGCTCAGTAGCCGTAACCTTGCGCTCCGGCATGGGCGCGGTCTTGTCGGCGACAAGGTCGAGATGGCTTGCGATACTCATCCGGCAGGTTCTCCGCGATACGCTCGGACGGGGTAGTACATGGTCCATTCTGCAAGAAAATTACATTCCACACGCCGGATCGTTCTGTTTCATCAATGTTTTGCGCTGTCGGCCAAACCCGCTGACCCAGACTGGTCAAAGCCCCGAGAGAAGCGGAGGAGCGTGAACGGCCTGCGTCAATCATTCGATTCTTTTCGAATTATGGCTTGACGTTCCTGTGCCACTCAATATTTCGACGTTCCTCGAAAGGTGGCCGCATGGACGAGGGTGATACGCAATTATGGGCGGTCGGCGCCCTTGGGGCGCTGGCGCACGAAACCCGGCTTTCGGTGTTCCGGATGCTGGTCAAGGCTGGTCATGACGGCATGATCGCGGGCGCGATTGCCGAGCATTGCGGTGTGCCGCCGTCCACCATGTCGCATCACCTTGCCACGCTGGAACGCGCTGGTCTGGCACGCTCCGAACGGGAGAGCCGCCTGATCCGCTACCGCGCCGACTTTCCGGCGATGCGACGCCTCTTGACCTTCCTGACGCAGGATTGCTGTCAGGGCATGCCGGAGATGTGCGCCGACCTGACGGCAGGGCTGGCTTGCGAGCCCTTGAACTGAGGCATCCGATGACCACCGAAACACCCTTCACCCTATTGGTGCTGTGCACCGGAAATTCCGCCCGTTCGATCCTGGGTGAGGCGCTGTTCAACCATCTGGGCGAGGGCCGCGTGCGGGCCTTCAGCGCGGGGAGCAAGCCCAAGGGTGTGCCGCATCCGGGCGCGCTGCGCCTGCTGGCGCGGCGCGGGATCGACACCGCCGCATTCCGCTCCAAGAGCTGGAACGAATTCACCGCCCCCGGTGCGCCGCCGATCGACCTTGCCATCACTGTGTGCGGCAATGCTGCGGGCGAGGCCTGTCCGGTGTTTTTCGGCAGCCCGTTGAAAGCGCATTGGGGCCTGCCCGATCCTGCCGATGTGACCGGCAGCGAGGCGCAGGTCGATGCCGCCTTCGCGCAGACCTGGCGTCTGCTGGAAATGCGGGTGCGCGCCTTCCTCGCGCTTGACCGGGCCGCTATGGACAGGCCCGCCTTGCAGGCCGCCCTTGCCGAAATCGGCGCGATGGAAGGGGCTGGGTGATGAGCGCCGGAGCCTCTCCGCTCGGTCTGTTCGAGCGCTATCTTTCGGTGTGGGTGCTGCTTGCCATTCTGGCGGGCCTCGCGCTCGGCCTCGTCGCTCCGCACGCGGTCGGCGTGCTGGCGGGGCTGGAATATGCGTCGGTCAACCTCGTGGTTGCTGTGCTGATCTGGGCGATGATCTTCCCGATGATGGTGGGTGTCGATTTCGGCAGCATCAAAGGCATCGGCAGGAAGCCCAAGGGGCTGGTGATCACGCTGGTGGTGAACTGGCTGATCAAGCCTTTCACCATGGCGGCACTGGGCGTGCTGTTCTTCGATTACCTCTACGCCGATCTGCTGCCCCGCGCCGATGCGCAGGAATACATCGCCGGGCTGATCCTGCTGGGCGCAGCGCCCTGCACCGCGATGGTGTTCGTATGGTCGCAGATGACGCGGGGCGATCCGGCCTATACGCTGGTGCAGGTCGCGGCGAACGATCTGGTGATGATTGTCGCTTTCGCGCCGATTGTGGCGCTGTTGCTGGGCGTGACCGATATCGCGGTGCCATGGGAGACCTTGCTGCTGTCGGTGGCGCTTTATGTGGTGATCCCGCTGGTGGCGGGCGCGCTGACCCGTGCCCGTGTGATTGCCAGCCATGGCGGCGATGCGGCGGCAATCGATGCCTTCACCGCGCGATTGAAGCCGTGGTCGATCATCGGCCTGCTGGCGACAGTGGTCCTCCTGTTCGCGTTTCAGGCGGGCACGATCATCGCCAATCCCTTGCTCATCGCGCTGATCGCGGTGCCGATCATCATCCAGTCCTATGGCATTTTTGCCGCCGCCTATGCGTGGGCATGGGCATGGCGTGTGCCGCACGCGATTGCCGCGCCTTGTGCGCTGATCGGCACGTCGAACTTCTTTGAACTGGCGGTCGCGGTCGCCATCGGGCTGTTCGGCCTGTCGAGCGGCGCGGCGCTGGCCACGGTGGTCGGCGTGCTGGTCGAGGTGCCCGTGATGCTCTCGCTGGTGGCCTTCGCCAATCGCACCCGCACCCGCTTTCCCGGAGAGGCAGCATGACCGGATACACTCGCCTTCGCACGCTCCCCGACCCGGCGCATCTTCCGGCGCTGAAGCCCGCTTATGCCCATGCCCGCCCCGCGCATGGCCTTGGCCCGCTGGACCCGCCGGTGCGGGTGCTGCTGCTCTATGGCTCGCTGCGTGGACGCTCCTTCTCGCGCCTTGCTGTCGAAGAGGCCGCGCGGCTGCTGCAATTCTTCGGCTGCGAGACCCGCATCTTCGATCCCAGCGACCTGCCGCTCCCCGATCAATATGCCGGTGACGATCACCCGGCGGTGCACGAACTGCGCGAACATTCGCTATGGTCCGAGGCGCAGGTGTGGTGCAGCCCGGAACGCCACGGCACGATTGCCGGAATCATGAAGGCGCAAATCGATCACCTGCCGCTCGCCTACAAGGGCCTGCGCCCGACGCAGGGCCGCACGCTTGCAGTGATGCAGGTCAATGCCGGATCGCAAAGCTTCAACACCGTCAACACCCTGCGCATCCTGGGGCGCTGGATGCGGATGTTCACGATCCCCAATCAGTCCTCGGTCGCAAAGGCCTATGAGGAATTCGATGAGGCCGGGCGGATGAAGCCGTCGACTTATTACGACCGGATCGTTGATGTGATGGAGGAACTGGTGCGCTTGACCGTGCTGCTGCGGCCTCACGCCGAAATGCTCGTCGATCGCTATTCCGAGCGGGTTGAGCGGGATCAGCCGGTCGAGACGCCAGCCGACAAGGCGGGTCTTGCTTCAGGCTGACAGACAGATCCTCTGCCTCTCTCCGGGTTCCGGCTGTGGGCGCGGCTGACACTGTTGCTTTGTGCGCCACGCTGGACAACAGATGCAGGCCATGAATGTGGCAGATCCTCCCGCCTGGCGCTTTGCTGTCGATCGGGGCGGGACCTTCACCGATGTCGTTGCGACCACGCCCGATGGGCGGCTGGTGACGGCCAAGCTTTTGTCGGAGAACCCCGACCATTACGCCGATGCCGCATCCGAAGCCGTGCGGCGGCTTATGGCAACCTATGGCGAGGGCCCCATTGCCGAGCTGCGGATCGGCACCACGGTTGCCACCAACGCCCTGCTTGAAAGGAAGGGCGAACGGCTGGCGCTGGCGATCACACGCGGCTTTGGCGATGCCTTGCGGATCGGCACGCAGGCGCGCCCCCATATCTTTGCGCGCCACATCGTCCTTCCCGAACAACTGCCCGCCAGGGTTGTGGAGATCGACGAGCGCGTGGCGGTGGATGGCACCGTGCTCCGCCCGCTCGATGAAGCGGCCACCCGCACGGCCTTCGCGCAGCTTCGCGCCGAGGGGTTCGATGCGATCGCCATCGTGCTGATGCATGGCTGGCAGCACCGGGCGCATGAGGCGCAGGCTGCGGCCCTTGCGCGCGCGGCGGGCTTTGCGCAGGTCAGCGTCAGCCACGAACTTGCGCCCCTGATCCGGCTGGTGCCACGCGGCGATACGACCGTGGTGGATGCCTATCTCTCGCCCGTGCTGCGCCGCTATACCGACCAACTGGCCGCGAGCCTGCCGGGAGCGGGCGCGGTGCGCTTCATGCAATCGAACGGCGGGCTGGCCGAAGTCGGCGCGTTCCGGGGCAAGGATGCTGTCCTGTCCGGCCCGGCGGGCGGGGTGGTGGGCATGGTCGCAGCATGCGAGGCGCTTGGCCACCGCCGCCTGATCGGTTTCGACATGGGCGGCACCAGCACGGATGTCGCCCATTACGCGGGCGAGGTTGAACTGACGGGGGACAGCATGGTCGCGGGCGTGCGCGTGGCAGCGCCGATGATGCAGATCCACACGGTCGCGGCGGGCGGCGGGTCGATCTGCCGCTTTGACGGCGCCCGCTTCCGGGTCGGCCCGGAAAGCGCGGGCGCAGACCCCGGCCCGGCCTGCTACCGCAAGGGCGGACCGCTGACGGTGACCGATTGCAACCTGTTCTTGCAGAGGATCGACCCGGCGTTCTTCCCGGCGGTGTTCGGCCCATCGGGTGACCAGCCGCTTGACCCTGAGGCAGCCCGCGCACGGCTGGAGGAGGTTGCAGCCTTGCTCCCCGAACCGCGCCCGCTTGAAGACATCGCCGAAGGCTTCCTTGCCATTGCCGTCGACAATATGGCGGCAGCAATCCGCAAGATTTCGGTCGCGCGCGGGCATGACGTGACCGCCTATGCGCTGGCCTGTTTCGGCGGCGCGGGGGGACAGCACGCGGCCCGCGTGGCTGATGCCCTGGGGATGGAGACGGTGCTGGTCCACCCGCTCGCCGGGATGCTGTCGGCCTATGGCATCGGCCTTGCCCCGGTAAAGGCGATCCGCGAGGTCACACTGATGCGTCCGCTGGCGGAATGCTTCGCCGATGAACTGGCCGCACTGGAACAGCAGGCGCGTGCCGATCTGCTGGCACAAGGCATCCCGGAAAGCGCCATCCGCCTCGCGCCCGCCGCCCGCTTGCGCTTTGCGGGAAGTGACAGCCTGTTGACGATCCCCTGCGATGACCCCGCCCGGATGGACGCCGCCTTCCGCACGCTGCACCGCCAGCGGTTCGGCTATTCCGATGCGACAGGCGCAATCATCGTCGAGGCGCTGAGCGTCGAGGCGCAGGGGCAGGCGGGCGGCCTTGGTGCGGGCAGTGCCATCCCTGAAACCACCGCGACGGCCGCGGCGCTGCTCCCCGGCGATTGGCCGGTGATGGCTCGCACCGCGCTGGCGGTGGGCGAGGTGGTGCACGGCCCGCTGCTGATCATCGACCCCGGATCGACCACCGTGGTCGAGGCCGGCTGGCAGGCGCGGCTGGCGCACGAAGGCAGCCTCGTGCTCACCCGCACCGTGCCGCTTGAGCGGGCGCGTGCGGCAGGGACTGAGGCCGATCCCGTCCGGCTCGAAATCTTCAACAACCTCTTCATGGCGATCGCCGAGGAAATGGGCGTGGTGCTGCAATCCACCGCGACCTCGGTGAACATCAAGGAACGGCTCGATTTCTCCTGCGCGCTGTTCGACCGGCACGGCGCGCTGATCGCCAATGCGCCGCATATTCCGGTGCATCTGGGCAGCATGGGCG